>Ga0209425_10000430_pt1 | contig 51386 bp, 46 predicted proteins | sample COG_05_FD_184749 | JGI IMG/M metagenome (GOLD analysis project Ga0209425, IMG submission 184749) | Pelagic Microbial community sample from North Sea - COGITO 998_met_05 (SPAdes) (version 2) | ecosystem: Environmental > Aquatic > Marine > Neritic zone/Coastal water | place: Helgoland, sampling...
TGAGATCTCGCAGACTCAGAAATTCCAGAAGGCGACGCAGTGTATCGACCACGCCGGCGTGGCCGGGGCGACCCACTAGCCCAATATTATTGAATTCTGACATCGTTAAACTCTTAGCGCTGTTAGCAGGGAAATCTGACAACAAAACTGCTAGACTTTTCCTTCTTTATGCGGGTCAGTATAGCACAGCGATTCGAGCCGAAAGCTTGCAAATTTGTTATAAGCAACTCTCTACTGGGTCGCATGGACAGTCCTAATTCGAGTAGAATCCAGCTTCTCTCAATTATCGATGTAAATTGAACCCCCCAGGTAGCTATCATAGCATTCATCAGCCAGCAAAGATTCGCGCATAGCCGTAATCGGCCTTGGCTATGTAGGCCTCCCATTGGCTCATGCCTTTGCCAACCTCTATGACACGATAGGCTTCGATATTAATGAGCGGCGAGTAATAGAGTTAAAGCGCGGTTTCGACAGTAACAATGTACTAACAGCAGAGCAATTCGAGGAATCGCTTTGCCTCGAGTTTAGCGATGAAGACAGCTGCCTGCAAAATTACGAAATCTATATAATCACAGCACCAACACCCGCAGGTCGACAGAATCAGCCGAATTTAGAGCCGGTAAAAAAGCTACCCGCTAAGTGGCATCCCATCTACAGAATGGAAATATCATTATCTTCGAATCAACGGTCTATCCCGGAGCGATGAAAGAAGAGTGCGCGCCATTACTCAGTGAAATTTCTGGACTAGGCTTCAACACAGATTTTCACGTAGGTTACAGCCCTGAACGCATCAACCCTGGCGATTCAGACTACTCATTAAGCACCATAGTCAAAGTAACTCCCGGCTCAACATCAGAGGCCGCACAGGTAGTCGATGAACTCTGCAAAAGTATCATCCGTGCCGGCACCTATCTGACAAGCAGCATCAAGGTCGCCGAGGCGGCCAAGGTCATAGAGAATACCCAGCGTGACCTGAATAACACTCTGGCCAATGAGTTGGCTATCTTATTCGACAAGTTAGGGATAGATACTCAAGAGATGCTTCAGGCCGTCGGCAGCGAATGGAGCTTTCTCCCTTTCACTCCCGGCCTCATTGGCGGTGACTGCATAGGCGTAGCCCCCTACTATCTGGCCTGTAAAGCACAGCAAGTCGGATATCATCCAGACATTATTCTTACTGGAAGACGCATTAACGATGACATGGGATTCTATGTAGCCGAACGTGTAGTAAAACTGATGCTGTCTAAACGAATTCATACCATCGACTCGAGAATTCTAATCATGGAGCTCGCCTTCAAAGAAAATTGCTCAGACAGCAGAAATAACCGTGTAGTTGATATTATTGACACACTGCAGTCTTTTCATAGCCACATCGCTGTCTATGACCCCTGGATAGACAAAGACGAGCCCGTGCTTCTCATTAGCGAGCTGGAAGAGAATTGTTATGATGCCGTGATCGTAGCGGTAGCCCATGATAGATTCAAGGAACTGGGGATAGACGGAATAAGAAAGCTCATTAAAGACAAGTCAGCTATATTTGATGTAAAACACACATTTAATTCGAAGGAAGTAGATGGCAGCCTCTAAGCATAAAACCCAATGCTGCGGCAAAGAATAGAAAAGCGACAGAAGAGTTGTACAAGATTTGATAACGATTCAATTACTCAATACGAAGCTCGAACGGCTCCTCCGTATAGACCAGTTCCCCACCACTCTCTACCCAATAGGCAACGTACACAGACAATTGTTGATTCGATAAGGCGCTTCCTAAGCGGAGGCCGTCCATGATTGTGAGATGTTCTAGCTTGCGCAGAGAGCGTTGCCCGCCAAAGGCGATCAAACCTTCGACTGTGCCATCCCATTCCTCTAGCTCCCCCAGCTGATTCAATTGGTACAGACTCTGCCCCTTCAGCCCTACTAGCACATAGATGCCGCCATGCTCACCGATGTGTCGTGGGTCTACCTCAACGTTTGCCTCTAGGCTAACCGAGTCGCTGTTAGAAACACTATTGGAGAAAGACAAACCCCCATCGCGACTCGCCGCTATAGAAATAGTTGCAGCACTAGGCTCTCCAGACAGGGTGGAGATAGTGATGCCGGGCAAGTCGGGAGCCTGGGTGGGAAAGTAATTCGCAATCTGATGACGCACAAGATTCAGCGACTGCACGGCGTCGGCGCCAAACTCATGCTTTGCATCGAGACCGCAGGCGAAACCTAGGCAACCCAACAAGGGATTAGAAAAGAGAGGCACCCGTGTCTGAGTGTTAAACGCTGCAGGATACGCCATCACAGTTACGAATTGGCCCTCGACTCCGTAGCCCGTTGAAAAATTAAACGTACCGCCACTGCCATCCTCCAGATGCGAATGACTTAGACCCATGTTATGACCCAACTCGTGAGCGGCAACCAGATCTACCGGGCAATCGACTGCAATATGCGAATACGCCGACTCTTTTTCAGACGAACTGGTCAGATCGCCGTTCGTACCGAAGCCGGCTACTGGCGCAAGACCGCAACGACCCTCGCCAATCTGAGAGGGTCTGAACAACATAATCAAGTCGGCACCATAGGTCGCGCGTAGATTATCTACATTAGCGAAGGCACTGTCGGTCTTCGCGATAAGGTCACTCAACGCAGCATCCATGTCATTGCTGTCGCTGTAGTCGACTAGTCCATAATAGACCGGCCGCAGGGTTATTTTTACCCCGCTGTCAGCATAGATTTGATTCGCCACACTAATTAACTGATTGATGCGTGTTTGCACGCCATAAGGGTAAAGAGAGGCCGCTCCCGGTGTATACAACGCAAGTATGTCGATCACAGAATTACTAGCATCCATAGAACCCGGGTCCGAGGCATCGGTGGCAAGTAACATCTCATTAAAATCACTGATGCCATCGCCATCGGTATCTAATCGAATATCTTCCACGACATTGACATAATCATCGAGACGCAAGTCGCCGATGATTAGGGAGCTCATAACGCGAGGCTTCGCTCTCTCATCGGTGACGACACTATAGGTAAACGACTTCTTCTCCCCGGCAATGAAGTTGCCGAGCTCACAATAAAGCGTCTTCTGCAGAGAGAGACTAAGCTGCTCGCGACATTCGCTAGGGGCGGAAACAAGATCGCTATTCTCAAGAACGAAGTAAATCTCTACATATAGGTTGTTATGAGGCTGACTGCTGATGTTTTCAAACTCCAGGCTAACATCGACAGCGCTGCCAGCAAGGACACTCCGGCTGGAGAAATTTTGCGAGACACGAAAGTTGCTTGAATTTATTCCAGGCGTACTAACCGCGTCTGCACTCTCTTCTTTCGGAACACCGGAAGATTGAGCGAGCATCCCGTCCAGTTGCATTGGCAGTAACGGTGCGGGAGCAGGAAGTACTGAAATTATCTGAGGCACTGCTTTCCGCTCGGGCTTGTCCAAAATGATGTAGTCATTATGAAAGTCCTGCCCTATCTCGAGTAGATTACCCGGCTTATAGATCCAACCCTGATAGTGGCCATCACTGGCATTCGCTATCCCATATATCTGAAAAATTTCATCATTGCTGCTCAGATGCCCGAGCAGACTTCTCTGTCCATGAGTAATAATGAGCGAGAAGACTCTGTCGCCGTCACGCCCTTCGGCCCTAACGACGTGGTCGCCATTTACATAACGGTCCATCATCATGACCTGCAGCTGTATCTGCCGGGTCTCGCTTATCTGCAGGCTTAGATAGGCACCCAAGCGAAAATCATTCAGTTGCGCAGCGTCCAGACCAATAGGCTGTGATATTTCTGCAAATGTCGGGGGTGCTTGCTGATTATCTAGTTGTTGCAACGGATAGAGAAAGGCCTGCTGTCCCAGCAGTGGGCTAAGGTAGAGCAGCGCAAACAGCACAACCATCCCGCGCAATGCAGCGCTGGCGTGACGGTGGCCCTGCTTCCGGCCTAGCTGATTGACTGGTAAGGAATGGAACATAGCAATTATTAGCTAGTAGCGACTGGCACTTCTCAACTAATTCTCTCCAAAGTCAGGCTGGGCGCTAGGTAGCACTGCTTGGCCCTGTAGCCAATAATCTTAGCAATTCATGCCACGCTTTACTATCGGCAACCTTGCCGGTGGAGCTATAATTATATGCACTATTACACATTAAATATATTGCACATCTAACTGTTATTAAGAAGTTTATCTATGAATACCCCCGGTATGAATTGCTACCACCTCAGTTCCAGAAGAGATAACCCCTCTCTCAATTAGATCAAACAGGGCATAGAACAGCTTTCCAGTATAGACCAGCTCCAGAGGCAGACTGGATATTCCTGCGAACTCCTCTAGAAATGTCTGCAGCGATACATTTGATCGTGCATAGCCACCGCAGTGATGTCCGTCATCAACACTCCACTCGATGGAGCTCTTATAATCACTGGCCTGCAGCTGCTTCTGAATTTCTTCCTGCAAATAACCCTCGCCTTTTAGCACGCTGACCCCCAACACGTTTGGCGCTGAATCGGCGTCAATCTTACCCAAGCCCCCAATCAGCCCGGCCATGGTTGTGCCCGTGCCACAACACAGAGCTGCCAGACGCCTGGCGCCCTCGTCTCGCCAATGTAGTAGAGGAGCTATCTCTTCACAGCCCCGCAGAGCCAGAGCATTACTACCTCCCTCGGGAAGCAAGTGAAACTCTCCGAAACGGACTCTAAGCTCTGCAAGAAAATCCGGATCCTGCTTGCGCCTATAATCGCTGCGACTCAATGGTACCAGGCGCATCCCCTGCTCTGCTGCGAAGTTCAGTACGGAATTCAATGGGTGCGGCATCTCTCCCCGCACCATGCCTATAGTGCGCAGGCCCAAGAGCTTGCCCGCAGCAGCCAGAGCGTGGAGATGATTCGAATAGGCGCCCCCGAAACTCAATACTGGCAGCTCCCTGCGTTCCTGAAACTCCAACAGATTGTATTTAAGCTTGAACCATTTATTGCCTGAAAGCAGTGAGTGGATCTTATCGAGACGCAGGACACCCATAGTGACGCCAGCCTGCCGCAGAAACTGGCATTCGAGGCGCTCAATAGGTGGTTTTCTAATAGAGAATTCTACAGGCATAAGGTGAACGTATTGGATTTGATTGACAAATAGATCGAGAGGGCTTTAGATAATAATGGCAGCTAGGACTTCTGTTATCACAACATTTCACCCAGTGCCACCTGAAGAAAAAAGCACTCATCTAGCACCACAAATAACTAATCATTAGAATAATATTTCATTTTGTTGTTTCATGAGGTTTCACTGGATATCATGGTGCTTAGTTATTCTGGCTATGTAAATTGGTATGTCTAAAATCGCACATTCTGCTAGCAGTAGTCTCTTATCTACCATTACTATTTTAGCCTTTATTTAACTCGATTCATTGTTCTTCATTTTCATCAGTCTTGCTTGATCGAATTCTCTTATAAGTCTACTTAGCCATCTCTCTAGCTTCCTTGGCTTTGCGCTTTTGTTCATCACCTGTCCATCTTTAGATGATGCCTTCACTAAGGGTTTTCCTTCTCTCTTTGTCCACTTTATCTGGCAGGACAATGCTTTTAACAAATCTATTGAACTTACGCATTCGCTTCGCACTACCTTCTAGAAATTATTCAAAAGATATTCACATCCAAAAGATACTATAGATATAGGCTGTCAAGTCTGACACGCCACTATCAGCCTTGTTAGGCTCTTCGTTATTGTAGAAACAAAGTCACTGCCTGGCATAGACTTAGATGGAGATAGCTTTTATTCTACTTATACTCCTTGGTAATTCCTGCTTGGATGTTCTTATAAAAATTGTGGCCAGGCTATAAACATCTAGCAGAATGCAAAATACGATAACAAAGTCAAAAATGATTGTGCAAGTACTTACAATTTCCGGTGCAAGTGGATCGGGAAAGACTACATTAGCGGAATATATCCATCAATCCAATCCGGGTAGTCTGCTTTTGAGTTTAGATCGCTATTATTTAAGCAAAGAAGAGCAAGTTAATAAAAACGGATTTTGCAATTTTGACAACCCATCGGCCATAGATACTGAATTATTAATAGAACATCTCTCAGAATTGAGAAAAATTGGCCGGACTACTGTTCCGGTATACGACTTCATCATAAGTGAAAGAATCGGTCACGAGGAAGTAGCCACAAGCGGTTTAATCATAATAGAAGGATTGTTCGCAGGTTCTATTTTGCCAATGGAAAGTAATTTAAATATTTTTGTTGAATCTGACCTTGATTTAGCTGTTTTAAGACGTATAAAAAGAGACATGAACGAACGAGGCAGAACATTAGAAAGCGTTACAGAGCAATATATTAAATTTGTAAGACCTGCATATTTCAAGCATGTCGAAATCATCAAATCTAAGGCTCACCACATTCTGATCAATAACGGGTCAACGGATCAACTCATCAAAGATGGCAAGTACATCATCGAAGAATTAAAGTTGAATAAATAAAATGGCCTAGTTCGACGCCGTAAATTTATCCACCAGATATTGTCCCGCCCGAACAGGTGGATATAGTGGTGACGCGCCTTCTTCAACACATGTGATAGCTTCTATACTTGCATCATAATTCGGATTCATGAAATAAGCCATCGACTGCCTCTTTGCGAGAGGACTCCCCGGTACACCCTCCGGATTAACAACCCGGTGCAATGTTGATACCCAACGATTATTAGACCATCTCGCCATAAGGTCACCAATATTGATTACGAATGCGTCTTCGATTTTTGGCACAGATATCCAATTACCCGAAGGTGATTTTACTTCAAGTCCACCAACATTCGGATCAGCGTTTAGTATCGTCACTGTTCCATAATCAGAGTGGGCTCCTGCACGCAACTGGCCCGGCATTAAATCACCTGACAATGAAGGGTAATTATGAGATCTCAACGCGCTAATATGGTGCGTATGATATTTGACAAAAAAATTCTCCTCAAGGCCCAGAGCCACCGCGAGCAATTGCATTATTTTTGCTCCTAAAAGTTCCATGGCCATATAGTAAGCAGTCCAATCTTCGCGAAAATTTAGAGGCGACTTCGGCCAGATATTTGGGCCGTAAAAGAAATGAAAATTAATATCTTCGTGATGACCTGTAGGCGGCATAAGAGGACCAATACTGAATAATTCCTTGCGGTCAGGCGGCGCTTTAATGCCAAGTGTTTTACTGAGAGCTTCGCCCTCGACCGGTGTATAGCCGCGAGGACAAGCCGGATCATTAGAATTAGCGGTATTTTTTTCGGCAGAAGTCAGTTCGAAAAATGCTTTTGCGGACAGCCACGCGCGATCGCAGATATTTTTTGGTACATCATGGTTTTTTATAATTAGAAACCCAATTGAACGACAAATATTATCTACCTGTTGAGCCAAGTTAAGACGTTCATCGGAGGTTCCTCTTAAAAATGCGCCAAGATCAACAACCGGTATATTTTGATCGTGCAATTTTCTAGGCATACTATCAACCCTGCTGCGACGCCAATGCAAGATTACTATATTCAACAGCAATCATAGCGGCGACTTTAGCATTGTTCAACACGAGCTTTATATTAGTTTCCAGACTTTCACCATTCGTTTGCTCGGCTATCCGTGCTAATAAAAATGGTGTGGTCTCTTTTCCTGCCAAACCACGACTGTCCATTTCTGTTAGTGCTTCATCAATCGTATTCTCAATGTCTTTCGGATCGAGCGCATACTCCTGCGGAACCGGGTTGGTAATTAAAACGGATCCGTCAATACCAAGCTCATATTTCGATATTAGGGCCTTTGCCACTTCTTGTGGTGTATCTATTCTATAATCAACCGGAAATCTGCTACTACGCGCATAGAAAGCAGGCACCGTATCTGTCTGGTAACCAATAACAGGAACTCCAGCCGTTTCCAAATATTCAAGCGAAAGACCGATATCTAATATGGATTTTATTCCCGCACATACAACAGCAACATTTGTACGAGAAAGTTCATCTAAATCTGCCGATACATCCATTGACAGTGCACCACCACGATGAACTCCACCGATACCACCTGTTGCGAATATTCTAATACCCGCCATTGCGGCTATAATAATTGTCGCTGCGACAGTTGTCGCACCGTCTTTACTGCCTGAAACTATAAATGGAATATCGCGCCTGCTTGTCTTGGTAACATTCAAGCCGTTTTTACCCAAATGTTCAAGATCTGCCTCGCTAAGGCCTACTTTTAGACGACCTTTCAGAATAGCAATTGTAGCCGGTACCGAGCCATAGTTCCTTACTGCCGCCTCAACTTCAAGGGCGGTATGCACATTTTTTGGATAAGGCATGCCGTGGGATATAATTGTCGACTCAAGTGCAACCACGGGCTGGCCGTTTTCTATGGCTTGTGCTATTTCCGGTAAAACGTCAAGATACTCAGCGTTTAATTCATTCACCGTATTCGTTGCTCCACATCTCATTGACTGTCGATACTGACATACCTGGATTAATTGTTGCGCTGTGCGACAACGCAACATTAGCGGCAGAAATAGCAAATTCAGCTGTTGCTTTGATTTCCTGACCATTAAACCAGGCAAATGCAACCGCCGCTACAAAAGCGTCTCCCGCGCCGCTTGCGTTTATCACTGGACTTATCAATCTACTCTCCACTATACCATGATCAAATGCATCACTATAAAAAACACCTTGCGGGCCCAGAGTTATAAAAATACGTTTTACTCCACTCTCATGAAACCACTGCGCCATTTCAAGAAATGTTCCACAGCCAGATAGTTTAATACCGGACAATACCTCTGCTTCTAATAAGTTTGCTTTTAGAGTATGAACGTGCTCAAGATGCGGCTTGATACGAATCGCTTTTGTGATGGAAACTGCGTCAATAAAAAGAGGATGCGCTGCACCGCTTTCTACGAGATAAGCTAGCGCACTTGCAGTTATATTTGTATCAGCAATTATAATTGCCGCTTGTTTTATTATTTTCAGACGATGTTGAAGAAATTCTGCGTCTAATTTATCAGCAATCGCCATATCATTTATCGCCACAGACAAATCACCCATACCGTCAAGAACGCTTAAATATACGGATGTTTGTTGACCTTCAAGACGCACCATATCACTCACGTCTATTCCAGCAGCATTTGCCTGCGTTTGCAAGATTTCACCAAATTGATCTGTTCCAACTACTGAGAGCAATTTGGTACGCACACCAAGGCACACCATATTCTCTGCAATATTACGGGCTACGCCGCCTGGGCTCATGATCACGTTTCCGATGTTAGAATCAAGCATATTTAGTGCGTTGACGGGACGACCACAGACATCGATATTTGCGCCGCCGATGACCACGACATAAGGTTCATTACTATCAAGAGACGCATTGTTCATCGTAATTTACAGAATATATTATTTATCAATAATGCTTTTTTGATGTTTTGCTCTGAAATGAATATAGATGATAACAAAAATAATATAACCAACGATCATCAACCTTCCGGTGTTATCGATATCTGAAAAAGCCAAATTGGCCTGCAAAAGTAGTATAAAAACGCCAACCATACTAATTGTCTTTACAGTCTTTTCAGACATTTTAATGTGTGCATTTGCAAATATTTCAGGAAGTTTTTTGGAAAAATAAAACGCAGCAAGCAATGGCACAATATCATAAATAAATACAAGACCACTTCCGAGCATGATGATATAACGCATATCTTTGCCCGCGATGATCGGAATTGATCCTACAACCAGCAGAATGGTCAATAATATATGGGGTGTATTAAATCTTTTATTGACTGCAGCTAAACCCTTAGGTAACCAACCATCTTCACAGGCAATGATCACGGACTTTGTGGCCCACGAAAATGTTGAATTAATACTGGTAGCAAAAGCAAATAAAGCTGCACCAACGATAAATGCAGTATATAGTGAAGGCGGTAAAATCACTCTCGCGACTTCAACCAACGTCTTCCCAGCTGTTTGCTCAATAGGTAAGACTCCTACCGCCACAATGGAAACCGTCGCGATGAAAATAGCTGCAAGAAGTGTGCTGTAAATAATCGCGCGAGGAAGATCATGGTGCGGATTTTTCATTTCGCCGCCGAGTTCAGAAACATAATAAGCACCCCCCGTGGCAAAAGACATAAGGACACACGCCATTCCAAAACCGTACCAACCTTCCGGGAACAATTTTTCTTGGTCAATAAAATTACTATAATCTACTTCTAAAATTCCGAAGAATATTAGTGATGATAATCCGCAAAGAAGCAATGCTATCATAACTTTCTGAATCGCTGCTGCCTGATGAATTCCAAGAAGATTAACCGTATAAAATGTGAACAAAATACCGAGCGCGACATATTTCACATTTAACTGTGGAAGAAGTGCTATGGCATATTCAGCGAACCCCAGCGCAAACAAAGCAATAAGTATGTGAGTGACGAGTAAAAGCGAGAGAAAAAAGAATCCAATTTTTGCTCCCAGAACACGCTTGCAATAAACATAAAGTCCGCCCGTTGCCGGCATCGCAGAGCCCATAAAAACAACCGGTAATTGTTTGATAATGGAAAATATCGCTGAAAGGATGATGGCGAATGGAACCGCATACGCCGTGAATCCTATACCAATACCGATAAGCACCAAAACTCCCGAGCCAATGACCTGCCCTAATGCAATTGCAAATACGTCCCAGAAGCTAAGTGTCTTATTTAATTTCATTGTTCAATACCCATGTTGGATACGTTTAACTCAATCTAGACAATGCCGCATCAAAATCTTCAATCAAATCATCTGCATCTTCAAGACCAGTTGACACCCTGATCATGCCGTCTCTTATACCCATGTCTTTTCGTTCAGACTCAGGAATATCAAGAAAGGCCATAAGTGCCGGAATTTGTGTCGTTGAACGCACACCGCCTAGACTTGCTGAAAAACAAGTTAATTCTAAGTTATCTAATACTTTTAATGCTGCGTCACCGTCTTCCACTTCAAAAGTGAGCATGGCGCCAAATTTTGGCATTTGCTCTTTTGCTACCTCATGCTGCGGGTGGGACGCTAAACCGGGATACCAAACCTGCTTAATGTTAGGGTGTTCTTCGAAATGTGCGGCGAGTTTAGCAGCTGATTGGCACTGACGTTCTACGCGAACACTTAATGTTTGTATACCGCGGATCAACATCCAAGCATTGAAAGGTGCTATCGGCGCTCCTAGTTTGACCATAGTGTTCCAGCGGATTTGTTCAAGAAAATCACTAGGCAGCAATTTTGATTTCATGCAAATAGAACCACCAATCACATCACTATGACCACCAATGAATTTAGTCGCGCTTTCCACCACAATATCAACGCCCCATTCAAGCGGTCTCATGACATAGGGACTGGCAAAGGTATTATCACATACCACCACAATATCGCGAGCATGTGCAAGCGAAACTAACGGCGCAACAGGTGCGACCTTCATGGAAGGGTTTGCGATAGTTTCAAAATAAATAATCTTGGTGTTTGGACGAATTGCCGCGTGTACAGCTTCAATATTGGATGTATCAACAAATGTTGTTTCAATATTATAATCCGTAAGACGATGGTCCAGCATTTCATGAGTTGAACTGTAGGTGGTCCAGTCACAGACAATATGATCACCACTTTTTAATAATCCCAGTAATGTGATCGAAATAGCGGCCATACCGGATGCAGTAGCAAGGCAGGCGTCGGCACCTTCTATCATTATCATTTGTTCTTCAAACTGATATTCTGTCGGATTTCCGCAGCGGCCGTAAATATTTACATCTTTACGCTCACCTTCAACAATACGTTGAAAGATTTCTGCGTCATATTGAAAACTCGATGACATTACAATTTTAGGAGAAATTGATTTAGTAGCCTCGTCAGGGGGACAATAAACCGCTTTACTGTCGAAACGAAGGTTTAACCTTTTGTCTTTTTTCATAGTGTTCCTGTTTCAGAATTTTTTGATTTAGCTCAGAAGTTTTAAAAATTACCTGAGATACTAACTCTTAACAATACTAGGTAAATAAGTAAGACGCAGTTTTACCAATTGGCTATGTAAAGATCAATTCAATTCATCATAGTGGGTAGAATCATCTTAAACTTAATCGCGCTCAATACTATAGAAATATAAAAAACTTAAATAACAGCTAGCAACAGTTGGAAGAAGCTTAGTATCGAGGTGTGTAGTGGCATAGTTAATTTGGCCACCTAAATAGAGATGCTATTATGCATTTCCTATAATAAGTGACAACATGACGCGAAATAGAAGACACAATTTCAGTCCAGAGTTTAAGCTTAAATCAGCGCAAGTGGTTGTCGACCAGAACTACCGCGTTAAACAGGCAGATGTAGCCATCAATGTGAGTGCTTCATAGATGGATAATGGTCAAACTAATTACAGTGAGAGCGTTATGGTACCTCATTTATGCCAAATGCCTTAACCCCGGATCAACGCAAGATCCAAGAACTGGCAAAGCGGATTGAGACGGAGAAAGATATTCTGAAAAAGCTACCGGTCTCTTTATTTCTGACTCACTCAACAATTTTGCTCAGTAGGTGACAATTCGTCCACCGCAAGCATATACTCCAGAAATCTTAAACTTGCGAGACCAAGACCGAATCGTTATACCGGTTGTTAATACAATATCTGTCTAGGGAACACTTCGTGTTAATTCCCAGCGCCTCGCATTCCCAAAATGAGGGCTTTTCAGCACAATCAAGGGGCAGAAGATCGATGAACCTCGTGGCGGGAGTCAAATGACGGTGAACGCTAGAATATTACTCTGAATACTCAATTTTTAATGGACTGCCCAATAGCAGCTCAGATAAGCTCCCTAATCCAACTATCATTGAGTACGCTAAGATTAGATCCAAAAGAACTTAATTAAGGAGGAATGTAGATGTATCTTCTTCACCAGCTTATTAGCAGCCTCTCTTCATTAATTTCTCGCCTCCGCGAATTATCGTATGGGTTGCTTAAAACATCATTTACTAAATAAATTTACTCATCAAGGTTTCGAGGCTCACCATGAAATTATTTCCAGCACTGACAAACATTCGATTTAACGCTGCATTGCTAGCTCTTTCTCTTGCTGTACTCCTTTTTTCTTGCTCACCCGAGTCTCAAAATTCAGGCGTAACGGCAATTGAAGATATACCGATTGGAAATAGGGACCTAAGTGAGGTTGAAACACTAAAGCAAGTCCAAATTCGCTGGACCACTCATGGCATTCCACATATTAAGGCTAATGACTGGGAAGGCTTGGGATATGGTTTTGCTCACGCGATTGCAACCAACACCATCTGCACCCTAGCACGCGAATTTGTGACAGTACGTGGCGATCAGTCAAAATACTTCGAGGCGACCGAACGCAACATCAATGCCGACGCATTCCATCGCGCCTTATTACATCCAGCGAAGATAGACGAATATCTTGCTTACGGATCAAGCGAAAGCCACAGAATGGATGCAGGCTACGTGGCTGGCTATAACAATTTTATTGAAACCCAAGCCGGCAATATGCCAGCCTCATGTAACAATGCACCATGGATAACACCAATCACAGAAAGAGACATAGCAAAGATAGCCATCGGGGTGGGCATTCGCTACGGGCTTGGTCGTGTTACCAATGAAATCGCAACTTCTGAACATGGGCTCGAATTGGCACAGTTGGATACGATGGACCTATTTGTTGACCCTCAAATTATAGGAAGCAATGCTTTAGGCTTCGGCAGAGCATTGACCGAGAGTGGCCGCGGCATCCTACTAGGCAATCCTCATTACCCTTGGCATGGCCCCTCGAGATTTCACATTGCCCACCTCACTCTTCCAGGCGAAGTTAACGTGATGGGTGCTAGCTTAGTGACCACTTCGCGAGTCGCTATAGGGTTCACTGAAAATGTCGCTTGGTCTCACACTGTCTCCACTGCTCTGCGCTTCACCATGTTCCGACTTGATTTAGTTCCGGGCAATCCCATGGCCTATCGACTAGGGGATGATGTGCATAACATCGAGGCTTTGCAGGTTGAAGTTGAAACCGATGGCGAACCCGCAACTCGCACTATATATATGACACAATTAGGACCGGTCGTCGTTAGCAAATCTACTCCCTGGAACGATCAACATGTCTATGCAATGCGCGATGTAAACTACGAGAACTACCGCTCAGGCGATCAGTATAAGGACATTAACAGCGCTCGCAATGTAAGTGAATTACGTACAGCTCTCGCCACGCATCAGGGCGCGGCATTTGTAAATACAATCGCAGCCGATGTGAGTGGCGAAGCACTCTATGCAGACATGTCAGCTATCCCTAATGTCTCATCAGAACTGATAGATCGTTGTGCTGTTGATACAGAAAATGGACAACGTGTCATCACCCTCAACGGCTCAGATCCTTCATGCAATTGGCAGGAAGACTCACGAGCCGCCTACCCGGGATTGATGCCACCGACAGAGCAACCAAGCCTGATCACTGACACTTACGTGAGCAACAGCAACGACTCTTACTGGCTGTCTAATCCAGACAATCGTCTAGAAGGATTTTCCCCGATAATAGGCAACGAGCAGCAAACTCGCTCGTTGCGGACTCGTGCTGGCTTGAAGTTCATAGAAGAAGTATTGAGTACCGATCAAAAATTCGATCAAGCTATGGTTCAAAACTTACTCTTTAACCATAGACACTATGGCGCTGAGATTTTTCTTGATGATATTCTAGCAATCTGCGAACAAAGCGAAGACCTAAAAGAAGCCTGCGGGATTTTAGCTCAGTGGGACCGACGACAAGATCTAGATAGCATTGGTGCTGCAATCTTCAACCGCTTTTGGAATATTTCTCAATCTCTGCGTGACCACTATTTAGTGCCTTTTGATCAAAACAACCCTATACACACCCCTAGCGGTCTTAAAATCGATGAAACTGCTACACAGGAGTTTGTAATTGCTTCACTGCAAGGGGCAGTAGCTTCTTTGAACGAGGCTGGCATAGCATTAGATGCGAAATGGGGAGATGTGCAATTCGTTCTACGCAATGAAGATAAGATTGGTATTCCAGGCGGCTCCGGTAGCCAAGGCATGTTCAGCGTAATCACATCACGTTTTGATGCAAATAAAGGTGGTTATAATCCCATTACCCATGGCAACAGCTATATCCAAGCGGTGACTTGGAATGACGATGGCACGCCGAATGCGAAGGCTATCCTCACCTACTCGCAATCTCCGGAACCAGATTCAGAGTTCTATTCTGACATGACTAAACTTTATTCTCAGAGCCAATGGATAGACCTCCCATTTACTGAGGAACAGATAGCAACGCAGCAAATCCGAGAGGAAGTTTTAAATTATTAGTCTATGAGGAAGCGCTACCAATGGCATTGGAGAGTTGCACAACGCAGCACTCCAATTCAGCGCATTGCGAGAGGTCTCCAAATTGCTTTAAACGTAGAAGTGAGAGTTCCGGGACGTAATCCGGCGTTGTCGCCGAAGGTCATTTTGACACCTCGCAGCGAATGGTAGCGCTGTGCATCGCTACGGGAAGAGGTATCACCGTTTAGCTGGAAATGATTCGCGCGTTCTCCACATCTAATACAGTAATAAGAATCGGAATTTAACCTATAATCATCTGGAGTTTCATGGACTTCATCCGCCCACTGAGATTCCTGTTGCGGATCGGCCTCGTGGCTAGGCCAGAAATAGATAAGACGGTTCAGGTGAGTACATACCTCTATTATCTACTAATCCTATGCCTCCCCGATGATGTGTGACCCCTCGCTTTTACCGGTTTAGCATTTGAGATTGCTCAACAATCATAATTTATAAATGGGGAGCGGACTAGAATTACAGTAGTTTTTATATTCTAAGAAACGCTCTTCTGTTCAGATTTTGACATCTGATAATACACATTACTGGAACTAAGCAACAAAGTAGTGCTTAAATTGACGATTAAGTGTCCATTCAAAAAGACAAAGAGATGAACATCTAAAACTGCAAATCCGAATCACAAAGTTTGCGATGAGTGTGCAATGGAATTTTCGTGCAGTTCCAAAATATAAGCTTCTGAATTGCGAGAAAAAAATGGTGCCCAGGGACACTTAGAAGCCCTAGTCATGCACCAATAATTCCGTGATCCCGCCTGTTTATTAACTTTTCAGCCCCCGAGTTCACTGTCAAGGAATTAAGAATGTCTACTTAAATGTCTACTCTACAGGTCCCGTGAAATGTGGAGGTTCCCCACCCCCCCATATAGCTGGGTAGTCTTATGTCTGTGAGGTTTTAGCATTGCTTAGAGGGCTTTTGTGAAACTCTGAAGGGTATGCAGGAGGCCAGTAGGGATGGTGGTATATATAAATAGTGAGGGGAGTTTTGAGGGCTTTGGCGTGTTACGTAATTAGGGATTACGCGTATTCAATTCAAGTTGTAGCAAGCCCTATCAGATCAATACTTTCGGCGTTAACGGGATGCTCAGCAATCTGAGTTGCAAGTACAGATAGCGTTAATGAGCCTGAATCAGTGAGGAGAGCGTAGGTATCAATGATTTCTTGAGGTGCTGTTTAACCATGTGCTACCTGTCCAATTTAAAATTCCAAAAGCAGAGAGTATTCCATCGGCATTCGGGTGTGGAAATTCTGAACGGTCGGCAATACGGATTTCTAAATTCGTAGTACCTTTTCAATTAATGTATTTACGGAGGTGTGCCGCGACATAGACCCCAGCGTCGCGCAATTCATTCTCAAGAGCTTGATCAATCAGATTCTTAGAGCCAGATACAGCATAACTAGTCACTGGCTCAGTAACTCCTTGGAAGGTCAGGAAAGGCTTCTAGAGCTATTAGGAAAAAGCCTTAATTCTCTTTGTAACTTAACGAATCTTGGCTAAGACTGAGCTTTTCCGTTATTACGCTGTGCATTTAGATACTGAATAAGCGTCAAGGCTTCTGCTGGATCCATACGTCCAATTGGTGAGTTGCTGTAGGAAGACATGAGGACCTTCCCGCTTTCGCTGATTAAAAACTCACTCGGTTGGATATGGTCACGCCGCTCTTCCCACCACGAACCTATCGCATCGCCATCAGAGCGAGTCATACCATAGGCCACAGGAAACCCTAAGTTTCGTGTAACTTCAGCTGTCTGCTCCATCGTATCAACAGTACCAGCCACAAGACTGACACCTTCTGCCAAAAACGCTGCACGGCGTTCTTCATAGCCAGTTAACAACCGGCAACAAAAGGGTCACCAATGGCCCCTATAGAACAATGCGATGGTCATGGGCGTCTCAAGATCGTCTGGCAACGAAAAAGTACCGCCACCAGTCAATTTAAGCGTTAAACGCGGAAACTGATCTCCTGGATTCAGAAAATTAGGCATACAGAGTCTGCTCCTGAGACTGCTAGAAGTCGCACATGATCCTAAAATACAATTGAAATCGTAGCAAGCATAATGTTTCCTAGGCTAGATCCTAGAGAGATTATAGACTTTGGACTTAGGAGGTGTTGACTAAAACCAGACTTCCTTTAGTAGAGACATGTAATATCTTTTATGCAAGGATTTAAAGAGCGCACTGAGAAAATTAATCTATGACCGATAAAAAAAATAGCTTTCTACCACATGTAGGCCTTAAGCACGCTACTGATTTGCTTCGTCAAACATCTATGGTCCAAGAAAATTTGCCTGATGAATTTCCAAGTCTTGGTATAGGAGAAATAGAGACGCTGGATCTGCTTGGTCCTCATGTGCTTAACGGTGCCGCCCGTCTCGATAATCCTGGAGCATTCGCACACATGGATCCTCCGACGCCTTGGATTACATGGGCAACTTCTCTTTGGAATGCTCGGCTAAACCAAAATTTACTCCATTCAGCAACAGCACCATTCGCTATCAAGGCTGAAGATAAAGTTATAAATTGGTTGGCACCATTATATGGCATGGATGGCGGCCACATGTGTTCTGGGTCAACAATCGCAAATCTTACGGCATTATGGACCGCAAGAGATACACGAGGTATTCAAAAAGTTATAGCTTCTGAGGCAACTCATATAAGCGTCGCTAAAGCGTCAAGGATACTTGGTTTGCCTTATGAGCAGGTTGCAGTGAACCCAAAAGGTCAAATTGATCCAGATAAAATCGGCGACATTTCTAACGCGTGTTTGGTTTTGACCGCGGGAACAACCGCCACAGGCGTAATTGATTCACTCACCTTAGCAGGTCAGGCAAAATGGACGCATGTTGATGCCGCTTGGGCAGGCCCACTGAGGCTAAGCTCAACTCATGCCCATCTACTTGATGGTATTGATAAAGCAGATTCAATCGCCATCTCCGCGCATAAATGGCTTTTTCAACCCAAAGATTCTGCTCTGATTATGTTCCAGGACGTAGATCTCGCAAACACGGCAATAAGTTTTGGTGGGGGCTATTTAAACACCCCGAACATTGGTGTTCAGGGTTCACGCGGCGCATCTGCAATATCTTTGCTGGCTACCTTGATCGCATGGGGGAGAGAGGGTTTAGCTGAGTATATAGATCATGCGATGTCGATGGCGAACATGCTCGCAGCCGAAATAAGCAAAGAAGACGATATCAGCCTTTGGGCTATGCCTAAATCGGGTGTGACAGTATTTCGCCCTCTCACTATGAGCACCGAGGAATTTTATGTGCGCTTGCCTGACGGAATGTTTTCTACCTGTTTCTTTGATGGCAAGAAATGGGTCAGATCCGTTGCAGCAAACCCGTTAGCTGATATTGAAAAAATTATCAATGCAGTTCAGGAAGCAATGAGTGAGTGAAAAAGCCGATCTAAGCTAATCTCTTAATAGGTAATGCTGGATCTTAGCCATTTACGAGCCGCGCTATTTTGTTTGACGTACTACATTAGCGTCAATTAACTCATTGCTTTCACTCTCGCTATAACCTAGCTCGAGAAGTATCTCCAAGCTATGTTGCCCTAACTTAGGTGCCGGCAATCTAAGAGTACTTTCCGTTAATTGAAATTGTGCGGCGGGAATAGCTTGACGCACTTCGCCGAAACCCTCGACCTGCTGCCGGTTTACCGTACCGCCCTCCAATATCAGTTCTGCTTAAGACTCAAGCCGGCTCGACAGAGAAGACCCATGTAGAGCGAAATAGCAAAAAGCAGCCTACTGGCGAGCGCCAGCTAAAATTTATGGATATGTATAGCGAAAAACAAGGCTGAGAGCCTTATGCTACAAGAAAAATGGCGGACCGGACGGGACTCGAACCCGCGACCTCCGGCGTGACAGGCCGGCATTCTAACCAGCTGAACTACCGGTCCGCGATGCTTACTACTTACTGCCTTAGGCTAAATTAAAACTAAGCCTAAGACGGTAATTGGTGGGTGTTGAGGGATTTGAACCCCCGACATTCGCCTTGTAAGGGCGACGCTCTCCCAACTGAGCTAAACACCCATATAACAGAGAGACGCGCATTTTACCGACTTAGGTCGACATGTCAACAAAGACGGTGCCTTCGGCGGTAGAGAACAGCAAAAAAACTGACTAACTGCCCACTTACTGATGTGAGCAAAGGCACCGTCCCTGGCGTCAAGTGAGACCGGTGAGCTCTGGATTCGCTCCAGATAGACCTTATACAGCAATGTGTCGGGCTCGCTCTCCTGTAAGGCTTTGAAAATGTCTTCGGCGCTATCCCAGTCACGGGCGAAGTAATAATCCAGAGCCTTGTGATATTCCGCTACCCTCTCCTTTAATTCGGCATCCGCCTTGCCTATCTCGCAGATGGGTTCATAGCAGTCTACGGCCTTAATCTTGCCTTTCACTTTCACTTTCACCTTCACCCTATCGATCAAGCGAAATAGAAAGCCATCTTGATCCTTAATAGTCTCCTCACCCACCAATAGTTTGATGCCATAGAATTTGATTAGGCCCTCTAGCCGCGAACCTAGATTTACCGCATCACCCAACACAGTATAGAGGCGCCTGTACACCGAGCCCATGTCCCCTACATTCATCATCCCCGAATTGATACCGACACCAATGGCGATTTCGGGATAGCCCTCTCCATAAATAGCGTCTTCAGCACTTCCACCTTTTCTAGCATGAGCAACGCCGCCTTGGTAGCATTCGCTCTATGGTTGGAATCATCCAGAGGTGCACCCCAGAATGCCATAACCATATCACCCACATACTTATCGATAGTACCGCTGTTCTCGAAGATGATCTTGGTGATAGGAGTGAAGAAATCGTTCATCAGCTTCTTTAACTCTGTTGCGCTCAAGGCTTCGGAGATAGTGGTGAAGTTTCGAATGTCGGCGAATCGAATGTAGCCATGGGGAGAGATTCATGTAGAGCCTGATTCCTAGGTGAGCAGCGATTATATGCGAAAGGGCCTATACATAAAACGGACGAGATAGTATGTTGCGCCTTTCCCTAACACTATCAGATCGAGTTGCCGTAAGGCTCTAAAAACAAGCGATGAAAATATTCAAGGAATTCCGGTTCGAGGCAGCTCACAGACTGCCAAATGTACCGGAGGGTCACAAATGCGCCCGCCTTCATGGCCATTCATTCTTGGTCAAGGTAGAAGTCGAGGGTCCAGTCGGCGCCGAGTCGGGCTGGGTCATGGATTTTTCAAGAATAGCCGATGCCTTCCGACCGATATATGACAGGCTCGATCACTACTACCTCAATGAGATTGCCGGGCTCGAAAATCCAACTAGCGAAGTACTCGCGCGCTGGATCTGGCAGGAGCTGAAGCCTAGCCTCGACGAGCTATCATCTATCGAAATTCGGGAAACCTGCACCAGTGGTTGCGAATACAGCGGAGAGTAGTGCCCGCTAGCTCGCGGCGAAATTCACCGGCTCAATGTCTTCGTTCTCCAGTACCTCGGCAGTTATCCGGGCTCTTGCTTTGATCAACTGCTTGCTTATCATGAATTCCTTAGGCCGTGCCACACCGTCTGCCGCGATTAGAACACCCTCCTTCAGGTAGAACAGGGCGAAGCTCGCCTCTACGCCACCTTGCAGGCCGCCGCGCGCGACAAGCTGATCGTATCCCGCGCTTAGCCCCGCCATCTGCAACTTAATCGAATACTGATCCGACCAAAACCAGGGTACTGCATCGTACACTTGCTGCTTACCACACATGTTTGCCGCCACCACCCGCGCCTGATCGTTGGCATTGGGAACCGACTCTAATCGTATCGAGCGCCCATAAATATGACTGGGGTGCAATGTACAATCCCCTGCCGCATACACATGTTCATCACTGGTCTGGCCATACTCGTTTACCTGAATTCCAGATTCGCCCTCTATTCCCGCGCTCATGGCCAAGCCGGTATTCGGCAGCACACCTATACCGACTACGAGAAAATCTGCTTCGAACTGTTGGCCCTCGGTGCAACATACAAGCGTCTCCTCGCCTTGCTCCCGGATACTAACCACTTCGATCCCCGTATAAATCTGAACCCCAAAGGATTTATGGAGCGACTGTATATAGGCAGACATAGCCGGGCTAGTAACACGCTGCAAGATCCTGTCGCTCATCTCAAGCACGGTGACTCTGACTCCACGCTGCGTTAGCGCCGCAGCAGCCTCCAGGCCTATATAGCCGCCACCGACGATGACTGCACGCCGACCCTCTTCAATCTGCGGCTCCAGTCGTGCTATGTCTTGTGCAGTCCGGATATAGTGAACGTTCTCGACTCCCTCTGCGGGAGCAAACTTGCGCACACTCGCACCCGTGCACAGGGCCAATTTCTTATATTCCAGCTTGCGCCCAATCTTTAGCGTAACGGTTCGGGCTTCACGGTCAATATCTGTCACTCGCGTCGCCAGCAAAAGTTCAATATTATTATCCTCATACAGTTTTGCCGGTCGCAACTGCATCGCATCCAGCGATTTCTCACCGGCGAGATGCTCCTTAGACAGAGGCGGACGATGGTAAGGCAGCTCTGCCTCGTCGCCGATCAGCGTGATAGGGCCTACCCAACCTTCACGGCGCAATTGCAACGCCAGTGAAACTCCGGCATGGCTCGCGCCTACGATGATACAAGCCTCACTCATGATCTACCCTCTGCCCTGATAATTTGAAATATTGTAAACGGCATCTATGCCGATAGCTCCCAATCGATAGCCGACTTATCCTGTGCCAGCAGGTATTCGTTACTCTTAGAGAAATGATGATTCCCGAAGAAACCACGACTCGCGGAAAGTGGAGATGGATGAACGGATTGCAGGACAAGATGCCTGTCCCTATCGATCATTGCACCTTTTTTCTGCGCATAGTTACCCCAGAGAATAAACACAATTCCAGTCGCATCCACATTCAGATGGCTCACTACACTATCGGTAAATTTCTCCCAGCCTTTGCCCTGATGAGATGCCGCCAGACCCGCCTCTACCGTAAGCACCGAATTCAGCAGTAGTACACCCTGCTCTGCCCACTCACTGAGACAGCCATGATCGGGACGGACAAAATTCACATCCGTTGCCAACTCTTTATAGATATTCTGTAGCGAGGGCGGTATGCGAACTCCTTTGCGCACGGAGAAACTTAGCCCATGGGCCTGACCGGGGCCGTGATAAGGATCCTGCCCCAGAATCACAACCTTTACAGCCTTAAATGCTGTTGCATTAAGAGCTGCAAATATCTCATCACCGGCTGGATAGATGGTCTTGCCGAGAGCCTTCTGCTCACCTAGAAACTGACGCAGCTCAGCCATATAAGCCGATTCGAAGTCGCTTCGTAGTCGCTCTCGCCAAGAATTTTCTAGCTTGGTATCGGGCGCCACGGGCATCTTTATTTACGCTCTCTAAGCAAGTAATGTCACTATTCTAATGCAGGCTTTGCAATCAGGCCTAGCGAGTTCTAGCCCTGATCATGCTGCGGACGCATGTGTGGAAACAATAGAACATCCTTAATGGACGCGGAGTCTGTAAACAGCATTACCAGGCGGTCTATGCCTATGCCCTCTCCTGCCGTCGGCGGCATGCCATACTCCAGCGCCGTCACGTAGTCGTGATCGAAATGCATGGCCTCGCTATCCCCCGAGTCTTTCTGTGCGACCTGCTCCTTAAAACGCTCGGCCTGATCCTCGGGATCATTCAGTTCCGAGAATCCATTGGCCAGCTCTCTGCCCCCGATAATCAACTCAAACCTGTCGGTAATCTCTGGGTTCTGTTCGTTGCGCCTGGCTAGCGGAGAGACCTCGATCGGATATTCGGTAATAAAGGTTGGCTGATCGAGCTTGTCCTCTACCTTCTGATCGAAAATCTCCATTAGAATCTTGCCCTTGGGCCAGGAGTCGTCGAAGTGCACGTCCAGGCTATTCGCCAAGGCCGCTACCGACTCCTTCGATGTGAATGCGTCATCATCCTCGACAGCACAATGTTGCTTAATCGAATCGGTGACGGAGAGTCTTGCGAAAGGCTGCGCGAAGTCATATTCCGAGCCTTGATAGCTAAGCTTGCTGCTGCCACCCACCTCTATCGCTATCTTGTGAAATAGATCTTCCGTTAGGTCCATCAGGTCCTGATAGCGCGCATAGGCCTGATAGAATTCGAGCATGGTAAACTCCGGATTATGTCTTGTAGACAGACCCTCGTTCCTGAAATTACGATTCAACTCGAAGACACGATCGAAGCCACCCACAACCAATCGCTTCAGAAATAGTTCTGGCGCTACGCGAAGATACATATCCTGATCCAGCGCATTGTGATGGGTGATGAAGGGTCTGGCCGTCGCGCCACCCGGTATTACCTGCATCATAGGTGTTTCGACTTCCATGAAATCAAGAGATTCGAAATACTGTCGTATGAATTTCATGATGCGCGAGCGGGTCTGAAAGATATTACGCGACTGTTCATTCACGATGAGGTCGACATAGCGCTGTCTGTAACGCATCTCGGTGTCGGTTAAGCCCTTGTGCTTGTCCGGCAGCGGACGCAGCGACTTCGTCAATAACTCGAAACTTGCCGCCCGCAACGTCAGCTCTCCCTTGCCCGTCTTAAACATCTCGCCATGGACACCGATGATATCGCCCAAATCAAAAGACTTGATCTGTTCCGCCTGCTCACCCGTGAATGACTTGTTATTAATATAGATCTGCATCTGCGCGTTACCGTCCTGAATCACGATAAACGGACCGCGCATACGAATTATTCTTCCAGCAAGCGTCGCGCCAATGGCGAGCTCTTCCAATTCTTCTTTTGTCTTGCTCTCATACTGCTGCGTCAGAACTGCCGACGAATGTTCTTTGACGAAGCCATTGGGAAACGCCACCCTCTGTTCACGAATGGCCGTTAGCTTTTCCCTGCGCTGAGCGATCAGCTTGTTTTCGTCGTGATTGTCTTCAGTCATTTGCCTTGAGTTCCTGTGTCTCTTCTATTGAGAAGAATATAACGGTTTAAATTCACTGCCCGATCTTGCTATAGCCCCATCTTCAAACTGGCTTCGATAAACTTATCCAAGTCACCATCGAGTACGGCACCGGTATTGGTCACTTCTATATTGGTTCGTAGATCTTTGATGCGCGAGGCATCGAGGACGTAGGAGCGGATCTGGCTGCCCCAGCCGATATCAGCCTTCGACTCCTCAACGTTCTGCATCTCTTCTTTTTGCTTTAACTCTTCCAGCTCGTACAGCTTTGCCTTCAACTGCTTGATCGCCATGTCTTTATTTTTATGCTGCGATCGTTGACTCTGACACTGCACTACTATGCCACTGGGCTCGTGGGTAAGGCGAATGGCGGAATCGGTCTTGTTTACATGTTGACCGCCAGCACCGCTAGCCCTATAGGTATCGATTCTCACCTGCGACATGTCGAGGTTCACTTCGATGTCATCATCTATCTCTGGAGAAACGAATACCGATGCGAACGATGTGTGACGCCTACTCCCGGAATCGAAGGGCGACTTACGCACCAGCCGATGCACTCCTGTCTCTGTGCGCAGCCAGCCGAAGGCAAAGTCACCACTGATCTGAATCGTTGCGCTCTTGATGCCGGCAACATCTCCGCCTGACACCTCGACGAGTTCGGTCTTGAAGCCCTTACCCTCACCCCAGCGCAAATACATCCTCAGCAGCATCTCGGCCCAATCCTGCGCCTCGGTACCCCCCGAACCAGCCTGAATATCCAGATAAGCGTTTGCTTCATCCATGTCGCCGGAAAACATGCGACGAAACTCGAGCTTCTCCAATCCGGCCTGAAGTGCGTCGAGATCCTTATTAGCCGCATCGAAGAGCTCCTCATCCGATTCCTCCTGTGCTAATGCCAGCAACTCCTCAACCTCAAGGATACCAGAGTCCATCTTTTCTATAGTCTGAACTACCGCCTCCAGGTTTGAGCGTTCTTTACCTAGAGCCTGGGCGTATTCAGGTTTATCCCAGACTGATGACTCACCTAGTTCGAGCTCGACCTCAGCCAGCCTCTCTTTCTTGGTCTCGTAGTCAAAGATACCCCCTGAGGCTATCGGTTCTACTACTTAACTCCTTTAACATCCCTAGCTGACTGTTAATCTCTAGCATCTTGCGCAATCCTGTGTGCTTCTTTAGCAAAGCCCACATTTTACCTTAATAATCGCGCAAAATGTCAGCTCCGAATAGCTACCGGCGCCTGCCTATCCGCAACTGTGTCGAATAAACAGTAAAGCGTGTAAGCTCTGCGTAGCTTCGAGAATCAAATACAGATACACGCCAACTAGTACCGAACTACATAATGGCCGAACCACAAAATGAAAGTTGAGAACGCCAAAGTGACGTGGCTGGAATCAGGCCTACCCTATTCCACGCAGTATCAGGATATCTACTATTCCAAAGATGATGAATTAGCCGAGAGCCAGTATATTTTCTTGGATGCCAATCGGCTTGGTGAGCGCTGGCAGCAAGAAGCGCATCAGGGAAACTTTCAAATCGGAGAATTGGGCTTTGGCAGTGGCCTAAACTTTCTACAGGTAATCAAACTCTGGAAGAATTGTCATGCTCACCCCTCACGCCTGCACTATATAGCCTTCGAGAAGCATCCTCTGACCATCGACCAACTGCGCAAAATTCATCAACGCTGGCCCAGCCTGAGCGCAGAGAGCGCCCTCTTACAGGAACACTATATCGATCATAGCGCGGGCTGCCATCGTTTGCTCCTGGATCAGGACATCACTCTCGACCTGTATTTTGGCGATGCTCTGCAGCAATTAACTACACGAATGACGAACAATTGCCCTCCGGTTCACTGTTGGTTTCTCGATGGGTTCTCCCCAGCTAACAACGAAGCACTGTGGGAAGAGAACCTCATGCGTGCGATTGCGCAAAGCAGCGATGAGAGCACCACATTAAGCTCATACAGCGTCGCCGGAAGAGTGCGCACAGCCCTAAAGAATGCCGGTTTCGAAGTGCATAAAGCTGAGGGGTTTGGGCGCAAGCGCCACAGCCTGACCGGCACCCTGCCCGCTCAGGCAAGCCCTTCCCTGGCACAAGATGGGAAGAGCACTCATGCCAGCCCCTGGTTCGACTTGCCCAGGGTCGGCTTCGAGGGTAGAACGGCGGCCATAATCGGAGCTGGGCTCGCCGGCTGCAGCACCGCATACAGTCTCGCCAGACGCGGCTGGCAGGTAACCCTCATCGACGCCTCAAGTAAGCCTGCAAGCAAAGCATCCGGAAACGCTCTACTGGCTCTGCGCTGCAGACTATTTAATTCGCCGTCTGCTGAAGCCGAGTTCTTCTTGCATGCCTACCTTTTCGCGCTACGACAGTTCGCCCATTTATTTCCCTGCGGCGACCCTGCATGGAAGCCCTGCGGTGTTTTTCAGATGCGCAATGCCATGAACAAACGCAATCCATTGCAAGCGCAGAAATTGGATGCACTCTATTCGCCGCAAATAGTTAGCCTGCTAACGAAGGAACTTGCGACAGTGGAAGCGGGAATAGCGCTCAGCGAAGCCGCCTGGCACTTCCCCGCCGGCGGCGCACTGAACCCCGCGGCCCTATGCCAGCGCTATCTGGCCCATCCGAATATTCACTGCATCTTCGACACAGCCGTCGACAAGCTGAGCAGCTTGGAAAATAAATGGAGCCTGGAGGCAGATGGGGCGCGAGTTACTGAGTCTGACGTAGTCGTTATCGCCAATAGTCATGACGCGACAAGGCTAGCGCAATGCGCCGACCTTCCACTGCAGAGTTTTCGCGGGCAAACCACCGTGATAGCTGCCAACGAGAAAAGCACCAGACTAGAAAGCATCGTAAGTGGAGCCCGGACAGTCTTTCCATCTGCCGATGGGCAGCATCTTATATCGGCAAGTTATGCCACGGGCACCCAGGCGGAAACACTCGCCAATGACACGCTTGAGAATCTGCGCGGCGCCGCAAGCAATTTTTCAGAAGACAACAGCCTTAGCGATATCGCACTATCGAACAGAGTGTCGGTACGCTGCAATTCTCCCGATGGAATCCCCCTGGTTGGGATGATGCCAGATAGCGCAAAGATGCGGATCCGCTATGGAGAGCTGGCAAGAAATGCCCGAGCAAAATTTAGCACTACGGAACACGACTGCGAGCAATACACAGATGGCCTCTTCCTCAACGTAGCTCATGGATCGAACGGAATTGCCAGCTGCCCAATCAGCGCAGAGTTTCTTGCGAGCCTGATTACGGCGGAGAATCTGCCTCTAAGCAAGGCCGTGATAAACACGCTTAACCCTAGCCGCTTCCTTATAAAAGATTTAAAGAAACAACGCTGAGCTAGATCAGAGGTAGTAAAAAGTTAGCAGAGAGTTAGAGAGGACATTAAACGGAACAGTCCAGCAGCTTCTGCAGGCGACGTGAAACTCAGCGGTCGTAGAAGCCCTGAATTAAAGAAAACATCGATTCAACATCTGCAATACCCGCACTCTCGCGAATAGAGTGCATCGCAAAACTGGCTATACCCACATCGACGGTCGCTATACCGAGTAGCGCCGAGGTAATTGGCCCTATGGTACTCCCACAACCCATGTCGGAACGCACAACGAAAGACTGGTGACTGATATCCCGCCTATTACAGATAGATTTTAACAGGGCTATGGTGTGACTGTTGCTGGCATAGCGCTGATTCGCATTGATCTTGATAACGGGGCCGGCATTCAATTTGGGTGAGTGCACGGCGTCGTGTTTATCTGCGAAATTCGGATGCACACCATGGGCGTTATCTACCGAGAGCAAAACGGAATTCTGCATCGCCCTGTCAAAACTTGCCGCACTGGCTGAATCATCTTCCGCTTCCAACATCCTCTGCAATACAGACTTCAGAAAGGGACCGTCTGCCCCGGCGGCAGAAACCGAGCCGACCTCTTCATGATCGTTGCAAACCAGTATGCTGGCGCAGTCATCATTACTGTCGATCAACGAATGCAACGCAATAAAACAACTCAGCAGATTGTCGAGCCTGGCGCTGCAGATAAATTGCTTACGCAGACCCACTAACGCAGGGGCCTGTGTGTCGTAGAGCAATAACTCATGAGACAGAATAGCCTCAGCATCAGCAAGCTTAAGCGCCTGCTGCAGATGTGCCAGCAAGTAGCTCTCGAAACTGAATTTTTCATCGGCGTCTAGCTGCAACAGAATCGGCGGCAGCTCTTTCTGCTCGTTGATCAATCTGCCGTCGTTCGCAGTGACATCGAGGTGAATCGCCAGACAGGGAATGAATGCAACAGGGTCTTTGAGATCGACGAGAACCGATTCTACCGCGCCGCCGGCACTCTGATAGCTCACCCTGCCAGCGATGGAAAGGTCTCTATCGAACCAGGGATGAAGCAGAGCCCCGCCATAAACTTCGACGCCTAGCTGAGCATAGCCCTGATTGCTCACATCGGCATGGGGCTTTATCTTCAGGCAGGGACTATCGGTATGCGCCCCAGCAATTCTAAAACCGGCTTCCAATAGATCTGCCTTGCCCGTCTTGAAGGCAATGATGGCCGAGTCGTTACGCACCACGTAGTAACGCGAGCCTTTCTTCAATTTCCAGTTTTTGCCGGTATCGAGGCGCTCGAAATCAGCAGCATCGAGCACAGCCGACATATTGGCGACGGCATGAAAGGGTGTTGAGGATTGCTGCAAGAACTGCAGCAATCCGACTTGAAGATTCTCGTTAGCCAATACTTTTCTCTATATGTTTGTAGTTGGTATCAGCAACTGAATTTAGCGTATTTCTAATAGCTCTACATCGAAGATCAATGCAGAATTAGGCGGAATGGCAGGTGTAGGTGAGGCTTCACCATAGGCCATGGCTGCTGGTATAAACAGGCGCCACTTGTCACCTACAGACATAAGCTGCAGACCCTCAGTCCAGCCACTGATAACCTGTGACAAACCAAACTGCGCCGGCTCACCACGATCGACAGAACTGTCGAACACTGTGCCATCGATTAGAGTCCCGTGATAATGCGCCAGGACCGAATCGCTTACAGTCGGTGATGCGCTGCCGTCTGGGCCAGATTTCAACACCATGTATTGAAGCCCGGACTCTAGAGTCACAACGCCCTCTTTCGCAGAGTTAGCACTCAGAAAATCCACACTTGCTGCTGTACTTGCTGCCAATGCCGCTTGCTGCTGCTCGGCCATCTGCTGCTGAAACAGTTGAATGGCAGCGAACATGTCCTCATCACTCATCTGCACATTGCCTGCTACCGCATCCAACATGCCAGCGACAAATGTGTCGACTTCGATACCGTCCAAGATACCCTGCGCTTGAAGATTCTGACCGATGTTAACGCCTATTGAATAAGCAATTTTGTCATCATCACTCTCTAGATTTGAATTGCCCTGAGCAAATATCTGAGCGCTCAATACGATGCTCAAAAGGCCAATTAGGATACGACTCTTGCCTGTGCTTATGTTCATACTAAATTCCTTAGATTCATTGGACAAATGCCTACGAAAGGGTTCCAATCCAGTCAGCGACAGATGAGCCGAATATTAACTGGGATGCCCAGTAAATGCCAGTATCTGCCGTGAGAACTCGGCACTACACATGCTCCACCGACAGGAAATACGCGCATGCATCACATATCAATAACCGGACTTGTTGGCACCCCATTCCGGCTATTCTTTCTCGCTGCGCTTTTTAGCCTGAGCTGCTGTTCGCAAAATTTCACCGTCTCCGTAAACAATCAGGCTGTATTCGACCCCACCGGAAGGCTCTATGCTGGCGACCTGGCAGACCCCGATCTGCAGGGCTGCCTTAATATAGCAATGCAGCAGCAAGGCATAGAGAACGCCGGGCTGCTGCAGGTACTATCCTGCGCGAATTCTACAGTTGAGACTCTTGCGAATATCGAACAGTTGGCAGAGCTGCGCTTTCTCGATGTGAACAACAACAGAATTCGCGATATCTCTCCCCTGCGAGGGCTGCGAAATCTGAGTGGACTCAATCTTGCGAATAACGGATTTAACGATATAAGCCCCCTACTCAGCATGACCACGCTTACCTCGGTCAATCTGCTGGGCAACAATGAATTGCCCTGCCTGCAGCTGCAGACACTAGAGGATAGATTAGGAAGCAACTTGAGCCGACCTGCTAGCTGCCAAAATTAGCGCCCTAACTGGGCGGGCCGCTATGAAAGCGAAATTCGCTGTCTGGCTCGGTCACGAGTCGCAGCTCCTGTGCCGCGAACTGATCAAGCTTCGCCTGTATATCCACATCTGAATATTGTCGCGCCAGCTCCAGATAGTCTTCGAAGTGCCGGGCTTCGGATTTCAATAGGCTGCGATAGAATTTCTGCAACTCTCTGTCCAAAAAGGGTGCCAGCTGCGCGAAGCGCTCGCAGGAACGAGCCTCGATGAAGGCTCCGACGATCAAGGTGTCGATTAGCTGCTCGCGCTCTTCCTTTGAGATCAACTCGCGCATTCCAGCGGCATATCGCGAAGGACTGAGCCTCACGTATTCGACACCCCTGCTCTGCAATATCTCAACCACCTGCTGAAAATGCAGCAGCTCCTCTCGTGCTAATTGCGACATCTTCTTCAACAAATCGGGCTTACTAGTATGCCTATACATCAAGTTCATAGCGGTGGCGGCAGCTTTCTTTTCACAATTCGCATGATCGATGAGCAATAAATCTTGATGCAGCAGCGCCTCTTGCAGCCATGCCTCAGGTGTAGCACAGGGGAGGAAGTTGTTTATTTCAGAGAGCATGGGACATGTAGTGAGCGAGACCTTGGCACTGGAAAAATAAATCCTATGAAGAGAGTTAGTGCCGAGTTTTATCGGACAGCTCTTTCTTGGACTCCTCTGGATCGTTATCCAATTCTTTTACTACAGGAATCTCATCTTCTAAGTTTTCATCCAGGGCATCACGCTTTAGTTTCTTCGAAGTCTTCGCGCCTAGAGTCTTCAGATCTTCTACCCGGCGTATGAGATTTCCAGTTCCGGAACGCAATTTCTTATGCGCGTTATCATAACTCTTCTTGGTTGATTCTATTCGGCTACCGATATCCTCTAGATCCGCGACGAAGTTAACGAACTTGTCATACAGCGCACCGGCCTTCTCCGCGATCTCCACAGCATTCTGATTCTGTTGATCCAGACGCCAGAGGTTTTGCGCCAATTTTAATGTAGTCAGCAGCATGGTAGGACTAACAAAAACTATATTTTTTTCAAAGGCGAATTGAGAAAGCCCTGGATCATTCTGTATCGCTACAGAATAGGCCGCATCTATAGGCATAAACAAAAACACATAGTCCAAGGAACTGATGCCCGATAATTTTTGATAGTCCTTGCCAGATAGCGACTTAACATGGCCACGCACCGACTGAATATGTTGCTTTAAAAATTCGGCCTTCGCATCCGCCTCATCCGCCGAGCAATATCCGTCCCAGGCCTTAAGCGACACTTTAGAATCGATAATGATATCTCTGGACTCCGGCAGGTGGACCACAACGTCGGGTTGCAACTTCGCTCCCTCGGCAGAACTCAAACTTACCTGCACCTCGTACTCCCTGCCCTTCACTAGGCCGGAGTTTTCCAGCAGAGTCTCCAACACCATCTCACCCCAGTTTCCCTGAGCCTTATTGTCTCCCTTCAGCGCATTGGTTAGATTAACCGCGTCCTCGCTAATCTGACTATTTAATTCGTGTAGCTGCTTTATTTCCCGGGCAAGAGAGAATCTCTCTTTCGACTCTTTGTCGTAGGTTTCTTCGACGCGCTTCTCGAACTGGCGAATCTTATCCTGCAATGGATTTAAGACGGTCGACAGCGATTCCTTGTTGTTATCAACCAACTTCTTACTCTTGTCTTCAAATATTTCGTTAGCGATATTTTTAAATGCGATACCCAGCTGTTCTTTCGACTCGTTGAGCAGCGCCAGTTTCTCGCCATGTTGATTACGCTCAAGCTCAAGACTCGTTTCCAGCTTAATCTTGAGTTCGAGCAGGGCCTGCACCTCACTCTGTAACGAATCATTCTCGCTAACAGATTTGTGCAACGACAGCGCCGTAGTAGCAAACTCCGCCTCCTTCGCAATTAATTTCTCTCGCGCGGATAATTCTGCCAACATCAGAATCTGCGACTGACGCAGCGTCCATATGAGAGCTGCTGTCAGAATAACAATCAGGCAAATAGCGGCTGTAATTACTAGGGGGTTCATAGCTCTCGCACTACTGTGCATTGCACAGTCGAAGTGGTAATGAAAGGGCGAGAGCTGTGTATAGCGACAGCTCTCGAGTCAGGGCTCTAACTCAGATTGTCGTTGATTACGATGAGTAGCTCGGCCGTCAGGTCGCCCAAATTATCTGTGGCCTCCACGGCTTCGGCAATAACGGTGATCACTCCATCGCTTTCAACCAACCGCACATTGAAATCGCGCTCCTGAGCCTGCGCATTCCCATCGTTGCGATTAAACAGACGTCCTATAAAGCCTGGCTCATTATCTTCTTGACGAAGACCGGAGAAGCTGACGTTGAGAAAGGCTGCATCACGATCAGTATCGATGATATTTACGCCGGCCTCATCCAGGGCAGAACGAACCAAGACCCATGCACGGTTAAATCCCAGACGCAGCTCTAGAACCTGCCCACCCTGTCCGTCATCTATAATATTAGCCTTTCTTTCCGCCTCGATGCTGCCGGCGAGAAGACTCGCCGATGAGGCCTGATAGACATCATTTCGATCGGCTAGATACTGCGAGAGCGTATTCAGAATTTGTTTCTCACGATCCGCCTCTGCTGAAACCTCAGGCCAGTTCGTAATTAGTGGTATAGGCTCACTTCTAGGGCTCTGCACGTGAACAACATAAATCTCGGAGTAGCCTGAATGTAGTCCAGGTTCAATCAATACCCGATACTTATGCCTCGTCTCTAAATTACTGTCCACCTCCAGCCAGGAGGTCTCCATGATGCCCTCCCCCGGATTCTCATACTCGAGAATCACCTGCAGCTGTGACCAATAGTCTCGCACCAGAGGCCACACCTGACCCGGGGTAGCATCCAACACGATCCAACTGCGGTCGCTGAGGTTCTGAATGATCACGCCTTCGCGTCCGCCTGCCTCGATAGGCTTGGGTAGGGGAATCTCCTCAAACGGCTCCGCCGCTGCTGTGAATTGCTCAGGTATGACATACAGCTCGTCCAGGGTGTAGCTGTCCAGTTCGTCCGGTACCGCCATGCGCGCCAGTACCGGCGCCTCCATGTAGTCATCGGCACGGTCACGAAACGGTCCGTTCTCTCCGGCAAGGTAATTACAACCCGTCAATAGAACCAGAAAGCCTGGAAGTAATAAGGATTTAGACATTCAACTTTGTTCCTGTATTGCCTTTTGCATCGCTGCTGTAGCCATTCAAGCAGATCATGTAACGATCCCGGCCGCAGCCAGGGCTTCTCTAACTTTGACGTGATATTGCCCATCAAGTTCCACAAGCGGCAATCGAATTCCACCGCCAATCCTGCCCATGGCCTGCAATGCCCACTTCACAGGGACGGGATTCGCCTCGATAAAAAGGTCCTGATGGAGCAGCTCAAGCTTGCTGTCTACTGCTCGCGCCTGCTCTTCGTTGCCGGCTAAAGCCGACGCGCACATCTGTGACATCAAGTCTGGCGCTACATTCGCCGTAACCGAGATCGTTCCATCGGCTCCCGCCAAAATCAGCGGCAGACTAAGCGCATCTTCGCCACTGTAGATAGCGAGTCGCTCACCGCAACGCTCGATCAATTCAAGGCCCCTGGCGAGATCTCCGCTAGCGTCCTTGATCGCGACTATATTATCAAGCCGGGCGAGGCGTTCGATCGTGGCCAGCTGCAGATCGCAGGCGGTACGGCCTGGCACATTATAGAGAATCTGCGGGATATCTACCCCTTCGGCGATCAGCTTGAAGTGCTGATACAAACCTTCCTGAGACGGTCTGTTGTAATAGGGTGTTACCAGCAGCGCCGCATCGGCGCCATTGTTCTTAGCCGACTCGGTGAAATACAGCGCCTCCGCCGTATTGTTCGAGCCCGTACCCGCGATGACGGGAATCCTGCCTCCAACGACACTCACGCAATGGCCTACAAGATCGCAATGCTCGTCTGTGCTGAGAGTGGCTGATTCACCCGTGGTACCCACGATCACTACGGCATTCGTGCCCGAGGCGATATGCCATTCGAGCAATTTATCGAGGCATGGCAGATCCAGCGAACCATCTGGCTGCATGGGGGTAACTATGGCGACGATACTGCCGCGAATTTGAGCTTTCATGGAAATCCTACTACTTATCTAAGCCCTGAATTTTAACACAGCGCAGGGGTATCAACCAAAGTCGTCACAGCGGCCTTAGCTGGCACTGCTGCCTTCGTCATTAGCCTTCGCGCTAGGGTGTATCTTGCTAGGCCAGGCGTTGAGTATGGCTTTGATGAGTGTGGCCAGTGGAATGGCAAAGAATACACCCGCCAAGCCCCAGATTCCGCCGAAAACCAAAACCGCAGCGATGATGGCAACCGGATGCAGATTAACCGCCTCAGAGAAGATCACCGGCACTAAGACATTACCGTCTATCAACTGCAACACACCATAGGCCACGAAGACGGTATAGAATTCGCTACCTATACCCCATTGCACATAAGCTACCGCCAGGACTGGAATAGTCACTACGGTTGCTCCGATATAGGGAACGATGACGGAAAGGCCAACTAGCACGGAAAGCAGCAAGGCGTAATTGATACCCAGAATAACGAACAACAGATAGCTAACGCTGCCCACGATAAAAATCTCCAGCACCTTTCCTCGAATATAATTCGAAATCTGCTGATCCATCTCAAGCCAGATTCGATTCATCAGCGGACGATTGCGGGGCAGAAAATTACCCGCCCAGTTAATCAATTCTGACTTATCTTTCATCACAAAATAAACCAGTATCGGAACCAGTACGATAAATACGATCCAACCAATGATGCTAGGGATGCTGGCGAGGGAATATTCCAATACGGTTTGGCCATAGCCCCCCAACTCACCCCGCACACCGGCGATAAAATCCCGTATCTGTTGTTCGGAAAATAGATTGGGGTAGTTATCCGGCAACAGAAGCAGAGATGACTGCCACTGACTGATAAGATTCGGCAACTCATTGATGAGTCGGCGCAGCTGATTCCAGGCGGAAGGCAGCAGAAATAACAGCATAGCCAGAAACACGCCGATGAAAACGGTGTAGACGAGGACAAAGGCTATTCGCGCGGATAGTCCATAACGCAGCAGAATCTCCACCAGCCCCTGCATAAGGTAAGCGATAATAATTGCTGCAATCAGCGGCGCGAGAACACCACCAAACAGAAGCAGTACCGCCAGACCCGAGATCAGCAGCAGCATCAGAATAATGGACTCTTCGTCATGAAAATAACGATCGAGGAAATCGTTAACCAACTTCTTCATTTCCAGATGTCTCCAGTAAGCTACTAGCCCTTCTTAATCCAATAAAAATAGGCACTATCATCTTTCTGAAAATCCAGAATTTGATGTTTTGTCTGATCGACAAACATATGAAAATCCTTTTCCGATGCCGGATCCGTCGCGACGACTTTCAGAACCTGAGCAGCTTCCATGTTATTTAGAGCCAGCTTCGCCTTCAACAAAGGCATGGGACACTGCAGGCCACTTAGGTCTATCTCTATATCGACATTTATCTCCATCCCTGCATTTTATCAAGCTATGCAGGCTAAACGCCACGAATCATATTGCCTAAATTTCTGCCGGATTGAGCCAAAAGTTACTGAAATATGGGGAATTAATTATGTTAATCTTGGTCTTAAGCTATTATTAACAGACATTATGTACATCAGCTTGTTAAAAAAATCCCTTTTCCTATTGCTCTGGGCGACTATTCCCACTGTACTGTCGGCTCAGCCTGCCCTGCCAAGCTTGGGAGATCGCATCTCTGGCACGGTTTCGCTTGAGCAGGAATATGCCATGGGCCAGCAATTTCTGAGCAGCATTCGTCGCAGCGCGCCTACTATTTCGGACCCCCTACTGAACACCTATCTGGAAAACGTCACCTACAAGCTCGCTTCTCGCAGCCAGCTAAAGGATCACCGGCTCTCATTTGTGATCATCGATAGCGAGGCGCTCAACGCCTTCGCCGCTCCCGGCGGCATTATCGGCGTAAATACCGGCCTGTTCCTGAACGCTCAAACCGAGGCAGAGTTCGCCTCGGTAATGGCACACGAGATCGCTCATGTAAGTCAGCGTCACTTTGCCCGCGGCATAGATGAAGCACAGGCAGGCAAGATACCGCAGATAGCGACACTATTGGCCAGCGTAATCATCATGGCCACCTCCGATGCGAGTCACGGCACCGCGGCGGCAGCCGCAGCTCAGGGCCGCGCACTGGAGAATCAACTGCGCTTCAGTAGAAGCAACGAGACAGAGGCTGATAGAGTGGGTCAGGATACGATGTTCAATGCGGGTTTCGACCCCGACGGCATGTCCACGCTCTTCGAAAGACTTATGGCGATCAATCGGTTCGGCCGCCGCCCACCCGAGTTCCTGCTCTCCCACCCCCTGACCGAGTCACGCATCTCTGGCAGTCGAGGCAGAGCCGCGCGCTATCCGCGACAGCAGTACTCGCCTAACCTCGAGTATCAGATCGTTCGCGCTCGTGTACTGGGTTTCTATGCCCCGAATAAGGCAGATCTAGTTCTCGAGTTTGAAAGACGCCTGGAGCTGAGCAGCAGCGACTTCACGCGGGATGCGAACCGCTATGGGCTAGCGATCGCCTACAACGAGAACGAGCAATACGCATTGGCTAGCGCCACACTGGCACCCCTACTCGATAAAGACCCCAACCGGATAAGCTATGTGGTGACTCAGGCCGAGATACTTACGCAGCAGAATGAGCCAGGCCAGGCCATTGACTTCCTGCAGCGCCACCTGGCAATAAATCCCGGTAATCATGCTCTCACCATGGCCCATGTAGACGCGCTGATCGAGGCACGCTCCTATAATGCCGCCGCGGAAATCATGGAGCGACTGAGTATGGACAGACCCAATGATGTACAACTCTGGTATCAGCTAGCCGAGACTCAGGGCCAGGCCGGGAATATCAGCAAAGTACATCAGGCTAGAGCCGAATACTTTCGGCTGATTGCCGATTTCCAGCGCGCACGACAACAGTTACAGCTGGCATTAAAGATCGAGAGCGATAACGGGGCAGCACCTGCGGAAGAGGCTCGCCTGAGACAGAAGATTCAAGAGATCGAAAACATGCAGCGCAACGCATAAAGCTCCTCACCCATGACTTAGGAGTGAACTTAGGCCTTACCTCTAACCTTAAGCTGGTTGTTGGCGGCGAAGTCCAACATCCTCTGCAGCGGTATCATGGCAGCAGCCGCGAGTTGCGAATCCACTTCTACTCTATTGCTATTGTCTTGCAGAGAACTGTACAGGCTCTCCAGTGAGTTCATACCCATCCACGGGCAGTTTGCACAACTTCTGCAGGTTGCATCGTTTCCTGCCGTCGGTGCGATGATAAATTTTTTGCCTGGTGCCATCTGCTGTAATTTATGGAATATGCCCTGATCGGTAGCGACGATGATTTCTTTCTTGGTCGATTGCTTGGCGGCATTAATGATCTGTGTCGTGGAGCCAATGACGTCCGCAACTTCGAGCACGGCGCTGGGGGATTCTGGATGCGCGAGGATAGCGGCATCGGGATACAACTTCCGCATATCCGCAAGGCCCCGCGCCTTAAACTCTTCATGCACTATGCAGGCAGCATCCCACAGCAACATGTCGGCGCCCGTAGTCTTCTGAATATAGGAGCCAAGATGCTTGTCCGGCGCCCACAGCACTTTCTTACCCTGTTCCATCAAGTGCTCGACTACATCCAGCGCAATGCTGGAGGTAACGACCCAATCCGCACGGGCCTTCACAGCCGCCGATGTATTCGCATAGACCACAACGGTACGATCCGGGTGTTGATCGCAGAAAGCCGAAAACTTGTCGATTGGGCAGGCGATATCCAGAGAGCAAGTCGCCTCCAGCGTAGGCATTATTACGGTTTTCTCGGGGCTTAGAATCTTTGCCGACTCGCCCATGAATTTCACGCCGGCGACAATTAGAATCTCGGCATCGCAGTCTCTGCCGAAGCGCGCCATCTCCAGACTATCCCCTACAAAACCACCGGTCTCTTCGGCAAGATCCTGCAACACCGAGTCGGTGTAATAGTGGGCAACAAGCCGCGCCTTCTTCTGCCGCATCAACTGTGTGATTTTTCTTTTATAGCTTTCCTGAGTCTGTGCATCTAGGACAGCAGGACGCACAGCGCGATCGAGATACTCACGCACGAGTGCAGTGTCAGCCGCTAGCTGTTCAGAATTTTCACTGGAGATCACTTGATTCATACCCACTAACTACGCGAAGCAAAGAGATTCAGTTTATCACAGGCTTTCTTGCGAGTACTCATTTACGAGGGCTCTAAGGACTGGGGGCAGCAGTCCGAATGGGTTCAAATTATAGCGACTGATGATAAGCATCAGGCAATTACTAAATAGTTACATCGCGGGAAAAATTGGGGGCTGCGGGCTTGGCAACGGCTAAATTTGTCGAAAAGAAAATGGTAGGGTCTGCGACTTTAGAAACGGGCCAAAATGTCACAAAGCTAAAAGGGTGGGGTCTGCGACTTTAGAAACTGGCCAAAGTATCACAAGGGGAAAATGGTGGGGCGTGTGCGACTCGAACGCACGACCAATTGGTTAAAAGCCAACTGCTCTACCGACTGAGCTAACGCCCCAATGAGAGGGCGTCATAGTACTATCAAAATAAAAAAAGACAAGTCATCACAGGCATTTTTTGCCTTGAAACGATCGATTCTCACTATTGATAACGGGTCGGGTCCTCTACTGCGGCATTTTCGAAGCCCTTACGTCGAAAACGACAGCTATCGCACTGACCACAAGCATAACCCTTAGCATCCGCCTGATAGCACGATACTGTCGCCGCGTAGTCAACATTCAAGCCTGCACCAGTCATTATAATCTCAGCCTTACTCAAATCGATCAGGGGCGTTTCGAGGCTAATTACCCTGCCTTCTACCCCAGCCTTGGTTGCCAGATTAACCAGGGATTGAAATGCCGCTATATACTCCGGTCTGCAGTCTGGATAGCCCGAATAGTCCAGAGCATTTACGCCGATAAATATTGCCTCGGCATCAACCACCTCGGCCCAAGCCAGGGCATAGGATAAAAATATGGTGTTTCTGGCAGGCACATAGGTGACGGGTATCCCTTCCGACTCCTGCTCTGGCACCGAGATATCCGTATCGGTTAAAGCGGAACCGCCAATTGTTCCCATGTTTATATCGATGATTTTGTGATCGACAACCTTCGCACTGGCCGCGACGCGCCTGGCCGCGTCGAGTTCACTAGCGGATCTCTGCCCATAGTCAAAGCTAAGGGCATAGCAATCGAAACCACGGTCCACGGCAATTGCCAGACAGGTTGCCGAATCCAGCCCTCCAGAGACCAGGACTATCGCTCTCTTGTTCGTTGTTGATGTCATAATTGTTATCTGGCTATTTGTTGAAGTATTTATTCAGCTACTTACTTGGCTGTTTCTATAGCGCCTTGTTTCATTGTTTATTGGCTACTTACCGGCGACCGAACCCCAGATCTGCTTATGCAATTGCATCTGCATTCGAATCTTTAATTTATCTCTAAGAATCCATTCGGCGAGCTGTGCCGGCTCTATCTCCTCAAAAGATGGCGAGAACAGAATTTCATTCACTCGACTCGCCAGATCATACTGATCCAGTTTCGCTTTTGACCACTGGTAGTCTTTCTCGTCACAGATAACAAACTTCACCTGGTCAATCGCTTTCAGGTGGGCAATATTTTCATAACGGTTCTTATCTGACTCATTGGACGCCGGTGTCTTCAGATCCATGACGATCGATACTCGCTTGTCCACCTGCTCTATTGGCATGGCACCGCTAGTCTCTAATGATACCTGATAGCCTTCGTCACTAAGTCGCTGCAATAAGGGTAGACAGTTAGGCTGGGCCAGAGGCTCGCCACCGGTTACCGTTACGTAGTCACAGGCAAACTCTGCCAGCGCTGCACTTATGGCATCCAGCTCCATAAGTTCGCCGCCCTCGAAGGCATAGGCTGTATCACAATATTGGCAGCGCAGAGGACAGCCTGTCAGGCGAATAAACACTGTCGGTATTCCTACTGTTCGGGACTCACCTTGCAGAGAATGAAATATCTCAGTAATTCGTAGTGTGCTAGCGGATGCCATTGACTGTTGTCTCTATAATATTGATGACGGTATCGATAACGCTATGGCATTGAGCGAAGAAACAGCTCTTAGTCGAGTATCTGGGGGTTTCTAGCTTCTGTTACTTCTTCTGTATGAGTTGAATGCTAATTCGTTCAATCGAGCGATAGCAGTCGAGTATCGGCCAAGTTGGCGACACCGGTATTTGGAAACCTTCTCTTAATGTCATTCAGCAGCGCTCGCGCCTGTGAATTATTGCCCATTCCCTCGTACGCGAGTGCAAGTCCATACATGGCATCTGGCAGCTTCGCGACATCCTGCGGTCCATTCACAATAATTTCATAAGACTCTACAGCTTCGTTGTAGCGATTCAGATAGAGGTAGGCCTGCCCTTTCCAGTAATGGGCATTGGTGACAAATCTACCGCTCGGGTAAATGCTTAGATACTGATCAAATTCGGCTATCGATAAGTCGAAGTTGCTCTTAATCACCGAGTCGTAGGCCATCTGATACAGCTGCTGCTCACTAAGAATAGCTGGCTCCAGGGTTCCGCGACCGATGTTGCGAGTTGCTGGGGCTCTAGGCGCTGCGCTAGTGGGTGGCTGTGCTGCCGGGCTAGACCCTGTGCGCGGGCTCGAAATTGGTCGCTGATTTAGTGCGGGTGTATTGCTCGCGACTGGAGGTGCAGCTGCGGCATTGCCAGCATCGGAAGTGCGAGTAGCGACGCCAGGCACACTCGCTGCTGCCCCGGATTCCAGACCACTCAGCCTATCGTCGACATTTGTGTAACGACTGAGCGAGTCTCGCTGCATCTTCCGTAATTCGAAACTCTGCTCTTCGACCATCGCTCGCAACGATTGCACCTCAGATTGCAGATCGCGTATCTGATCGAGCAAAAGTGACAATGCGTCGTTGTTAGAATTGCTCGGTGCGGAGCTGACTGAACGAGACTGTCCAGGAGTGAAGGGTTGAGATTCGACTACTGAACCAACCCCTTGGGCCGCAACTGTGGAACTAAGCAAGCTGGCAACCAAGACAACAGGTAGCTTACGCGTTACAGCCTTCAGGATGTGATTCATAGTGTATTAATACCACGTTAGTTAATGCTTATCGGGCGACAACTTCTACGCGACGGTTGCGGCTGTAAGCGTTTTCGCTTTGGCCTTGTTGCGCTGGTCGCTCTTCGCCGTAACTCACCACTTCGATCTGAGAACGCGAAGCGCCATTCACGATGAGGTAGTTAAGCACGCTGTTAGCACGACGCTCACCCAAGGCCAGGTTGTATTCACGTGTACCACGCTCGTCTGCATGGCCTTCGAGTCGAATTCTCTTGCTGGAATTAGCAGCAAGATCTCGCGCATGGAATGACAGGGTTTCACGGTCTGCCGCTTTGAACTCTGCAATGTCGAAGTCAAAGTAAAACACGGTCTGACGAAGTGCGTTCTGCGCTCGAATCTCTTCTTGAGTCAGCTGACCAGATGTAGACCCCGGGTTAGTGCGCGCTGTGCTTCCGCTGGAAGAGCTGCTTGAAGAACCTTCACTACCCATGGCGCCACTTTCATCGGTGTCACCACTCGAGCTACATGCTACCAAGGCAAATAAAGAGAACGCCATCAGGCCCATTTTTATTGTTTGTATGCTTTGCTTTGTCACTCTTTGAGTCCTCCAAAGACTTAAATCATTGTCTAAAAATCTACGGTTTTACTGCAATCTAGCGGTTTAATTTAGGAACGGAGACCAGGCTGGCTCCCGCACATCACCCTGCGTGGATGGTAAACGGAACTTTACTGTTCCGTCAATGGATACGGCATCTAGCACCCCTCTTCCATTAAACTTCGTGCCATACATTATCATGCTGCCGTTTGGTGCAACACTGGGTGATTCGTCTAGTGAGGTGCTAGTCAGGGTAATTATCCTCAGGGTTTCGATATTCAGCACCGCAATCTGATAATTCGGGTCTTGTCGCGTCTCGCGGCGTACGTGAACTAGGTTTACGCCATCCGGCAAGAATTGGGCGTTAAGACACTGAAAACAGTCATAAGTTAGCCGCTCGACATCGAAGGAGCTCGCTCCCAACTCGATCTGATAGATCTGCGGCTGCCCGGTTCGCTCCGACATAAATACTATAGATCTACTATCGGCAGTCCAGCTCGGTTCCGTATCGATCAATGGGTGGTCTGTCACCTGAATAAGCTGATTGGTGGTGAGATCCTGCACATAGATATCGGGGCTTCCGTCCTTCGATAACACCATTGCCAGCTTGGTGCCATCGGGCGACCACTCCGGCGAACTGTTCAGGTTTGGATAATTGGTTATCTGGCGCCGGTCGCCGGTAGCAATATTCTGAATATAGATACGCGGCAGATCGGTCTCGAAAGAGACATAGGCCACATCGCGTCCCGTTGGTGACCAACTGGGCGACATAATGGGCTCGACCGACTCCAGCAGAACCTGGGCTCGCTGGCCATCATAGTCAGATTTCTCGAGGCGGAAATAAGTCAGCTCCGGATTTACATACTCCGCAACCACGTACATTATCTCGGTGGTAAAGGCGCCACGTGTCCCGGTAACCTGTTCGAAAACAACGTTGCTGATCTCATGGGCAATATCGCGAAGCTGAGTCACGCTCCCGGTTAGAACCTCGCCCGCTAGCTTGATCTCACGATTGATATCGAAGAACTCATACTGAACCTGAACCAGTTGGCTGCCGGGTGCTCTGTCTATCTTACCAACCAACAGATAGTCCTGAGCCAGGATGCGCCAATCGCGGTAGTACACCTGACTCTCGTCGCTGGGCAGGCTGAGCATATTCGATCTGGACAGCGCTAGAAACTCACCAACCTGCTCCAGGTCATTCATTACGATCTGCGATACATCTTCACTGAGCACGCCAGTGCCCTGCCAGGAAAATGGCACGACCGCGATTGGAATAGGATTATCCACCCCCTGGGTAATCTGAATGCTCAATTCAGCGCTAGCGGCTATCGACCACAGGCAAAGCGTGCCCGCCAGGAAACTATGTAATGCTTTGCTTAAGTTCAATTCAGTAAATCCTCGGGTTCGAATATCAGTGAGAGAGACCTGAAATTCTCATTAAATACATTAATCGGCAAGGCCTGCAGTTCTCTGAATGGCGCTGCGCCATAAACCGCGTTTTCCGCCGATCTGTCGAATGCCGGGTCGCCGCTGGACTGGGTAACGCTGACATCTACCAGCTCGCCAGTGGGTAGCAGCCTCATCTGCAAGATTGCCCGCATGCCGTTTCTGGCACTGGGCGGTCTCGACCAGCTTTCCTGCACAAGTTGTTGAATCAGTGCCGTACCACTCTGCACCATTTCGAATTCTGAGCTGGCAAGCTCCGCGGCTGCCGCATCTGCTGCCTCACGCTCGCGCTGCCTTTCTCGGTCACGAACCTCTTGCTGTCGCTGCGCCTCGGCTAACTCACGCTGGCGGCGCTGTTCTTCAGCCCGTGCTTCCTGCTCGCGCTGGAATTGCTCCGCGTCCAGACGTTCCTTCTCCTGACGCTGGCGCAGGGAAGCTAATTCTCGCGCCTTCCTCTGCTCTTCCGCCCTCGCCTGCTCTTCTGCCTGCGCTTGTTCCTGTCTCTGACGCTCGGCCTCGGCGGCACGCTGTGCCTGCTCCTGCTCCCTAACTCTTTGCTGTTGTTGCTGCTGTTGCCGCTCCAGGCGAACTCGCTCGTTTGCCACCTGTGGGTTTTCCTGCACCAACAAGGCCTTCACTACGGTGGGCTGCACAAGCTCCATGACATCCGCACTACGACTGCTCTGCAGAAACAAGAGCAAAGCCAGTATCGCGCTGTGAAAAGTCACGGCAACAGCTACCGACAGTGGGTAGCCGTTGTAGATCACAACATTGTTAAAAGTATCTTTCATCAGAGTGTATCTACGCGCACTGCGCTAGTTATCACCCAGAGGCTGTGTAATAAAATTGGGATTCGCAACCCCCGCCGCCTGTAGGGTCGTAATTAAATTTACCATCGCTCCCCAACCCGCCTCGGTATCACCCTCAACCAAGACCTGTATAGTCGGGTTCGTAGTGGTGATGATAGCAACCTGGGCGCCAAGGGTTTCCAGCGTGACAGACTGTCTATCCTCCCCCGTCGCGCCAACGCTGATGAAGTATTCACCCTCTGCAGTCAGAGACACCACCAGAGTTTCCAGATTTTCATCGATAGCCAGGGGCTCGTTATTCGCCTCTGGCAGCTCTACCTCTATGCCCTGATTCAAAAGTGGCGCCGTCACCATAAACACAACGAGCAATACCAACATCACATCGATAAAAGGCACGACGTTAATTTCGCCCATTGGTTTCCGCTTCTTGCGGACAATTGTTTCCATCGATCAAGCCTATTCAGTTACGCGCTTACTAACTCTGTCTTTTCTTAATCGCTGTGAATCTGGCGATGAAGAATACTTGAGAATTCATCGGTAAAAGTCACGTAGCTGCTAGTGATATTGTCCACGGTGGCGGAATAACGGTTGTAAACAACCACGGCGGGTATCGCGACAAACAAACCCATCGCAGTTGCTATCAGAGCCTCCGCAATATCCGGGGCTATCACCTGCATCGTAACCTGGGCCTGACTGGCCAGACCGATAAATGAATTCATGATGCCTATTACCGTACCAAACAGACCGATATATACCGAGACCGATGCGACGGTTGCGAGAAACGGCAAATGCTTCTCGAGTTTTTCTTCCTCTCTCGAATAGGCAACGCGCATGGCACGCTGAGCGCCTTCCATGATTGCTTCCTTATCCATTGATGGCTGCTGCCGCAGACGCATGAATTCCTTGAATCCGGCTCGAAAGATATTTTCCATGCCTACTGCGGGAATATTCTCCTTCTGCATCTGACTGCCCTCTTTATAGAGCTGACTCAGATCCATGCCAGACCAGAAGCGGTTCTCAAAACTGATCACTCCATTTAAGGCGGTAGACAGCACCATCCAGCGCTGAAATATCATCACCCAGGAAACTATAGAAAGCCCCAGCAGCGTTAACAGCACTAGCTGTACTGGCAGGCTCGCTTCCAAAATTAAAAGAGTAGGTGTAATCCCTTCGTTCACTGTCTTTCTCCAAATCGGGTATCAGCTTGATAGCCCGATCAATGCTATTCCGCTATTTATCTAATTACTTATCGAGTTATTCATGTATAGAGTCGAATTTTTGCTTCTCGCGACTTCCACCCCCACATGCTTTGACAGGCAAACTCGGCAGGAAATCCCCGACTTTAAAGGGATTATTCGGCCAAAGAGGGAAATAGTTTTGTGAAAAGGCATTTAACTGCCTAAAACTAACTATTGAGAGGTAAAACGAGACAATGTAAGGGCAAATCATGGCCAAATCGTGGCAAAGGCGATGCCCTGCCCAGCGCTCATCATCAGGCAGCCGAGTTACTCAGGGGATTGGTCTGACTTAAACAGTTCCGCCACCTGCTCCGAGGGCTTTATGCCGAAGTGCCTATAGGCAAATTGCGTGACTACGCGCCCGCGTGGCGTGCGCATGATGAAGCCCTGTTGAATCAGATAAGGCTCCAAAACATCTTCTATGGTATCGCGCTCCTCGCTGATAGCTGCGGCGAGGCTGTCTATGCCAACCGGCCCACCCTCGAACTTCTCGATCATGGTCATCAGCAGGCGCCTGTCCATGTGATCGAAGCCATTCTTGTCGATACTCAGCATGTCCAGCGCCAGACCAGCCGTTTTCGCATTCACTGTGCCGTCTGCCTTAACTTCAGAATAGTCGCGCACCCGTCGCAATAGACGATTCGCGATACGCGGTGTGCCTCGCGAGCGTTTCGCGATCTCCGCCGCACCGGACTCGTCGGCGTGGGTGCCCAGGATTTTCGCCGAGCGGGTGACGATATGGGTGAGCTCCTCCACGGAATAGAACTCCAGACGCTGAATTATCCCAAACCTGTCTCTCAGCGGGGAAGTCAGCAAGCCTGCTCTGGTAGTAGCACCTACAAGGGTAAACGGAGGAAGATCCAGCTTAATCGAACGCGCAGCAGGCCCCTCGCCTATCATGATATCCAGTTGGAAGTCTTCCATGGCGGGATAGAGAATCTCTTCGATCACCGGACTCAGGCGATGAATCTCGTCGATAAACAAGACGTCCCCCTCTTCCAGGTTCGTCAGCATCGCGGCGAGATCGCCAGCCTTCTCCAGAACCGGGCCCGCGGTGGTTTTTATAGCAACCTGCAACTCATTCGCGATGATGTTAGCCAACGTAGTCTTGCCCAATCCAGGAGGGCCAAATACCAGCGTATGATCCAGCGGCTCCTCACGGTTGCGCGCGGCGCTGATAAAGATATCCATCTGCTCTTTAACTTCGCTCTGACCTATATAGTCGGTGAGAACCAGAGGGCGAATAGCCCTATCGACAGAGTCTTCTATCGGGGCTGCCTCAGATGAGATGAGTCTATCTTCTTCCATTTGCTGTCCAACAATTTAGGGCCGGTAAGTAAACTATTCGAGGCCTTCTAGGCCATGCTCTTGAGTGACTGCCGAATCAACTGCTCGGAATCTTCTATCTCAGGGTTTGCCTTTAATACCTGTGCAATGGCGTGAGCTGCTTGCTGCGGCTTGTATCCGAGAGACACCAGTGCGGTCTCCGCATCGTTCGTAATCGATGTGGAAAGTGATGCCGCTGACGGGGCACTACTCCCTTCGCTGCCTCCATCCCAATCCGAGAGACGGTCACGCATCTCTATCAATAGTCTTTCGGCGGTCTTCTTGCCTATACCAGGCATCTTCACCATGGCGTTAATATCGTTGCTGCGCACTGCCCGCACGAATTCATCTGCCTCCATGCTGGAGAGAATACCTAATGCCATCTTCGGGCCCACTCCGTTAATCTTGATCAGTGAGCGAAACATAGACTTGTCTTTCTCTTCGAAGAAGCCATACAAAAGCTGTGCATCTTCGCGCACGACAAAATGCGTATGCAGGTTTAGCTCCTTGCCGACCTCGGGTAGTTGGTACAGTGTGCTCATTGGCACCTGCACCTCATAGCAGATACCCCCAACATCCACCTGGATCTCCGGCGGCTTCTTATCGACTAAAATCCCGCGTATTCTTCCTATCACCTGAATCTCTTCCTGCTAAACGACTTTGCGCCCGCCATGCGAATCAAACTGGCTTCGGTATTGGCATGACAGATTGCGACGGCAAGTGCATCTGCCGCGTCTTCGGCTATGTTATCACTTATCGCCAGCAGGGCTTTAACCATGTGCTGCACCTGCAACTTATCCGCGCCGCCGGAACCGACCACCGCCTGCTTTACCTTACGCGCCGAATATTCGGCTACCGGCAAATCATGTGAAAGACAGGCCACCATCGCGCTGCCACGGGCCTGACCAAGCTTCAGTGCCGAAGACGGATTCTTCCCCATAAACACTTCTTCGACAGCCGCCTGCTGTGGAGAAAACTCCTCTATCACCTGACAGATTTCCGTGAATATTGTCTTGAGACGTTCCGGCTGGGAGGTGCTGTTGGTTTTGACACAGCCGCAGTGTACGTAGTGAAGTTTATTGCCAACGGAGTTGATCAGACCGTAGCCCGTTACGCGGGAACCAGGATCAATGCCGAGAATGATGGACATTAACATTCCTTAGTCTGATGGCAGGACACAGACAGCGAACCGTGAATAGAAGAGCCCGCGTCTGCATCTTCAGAGGCGAACTAGAGTTGGGCTGCTATCTCATCGGAGATGTTAGCGTTGTGATACACATTCTGCACATCGTCTAACTCTTCCATAAGATCGATCAGCTTTACTAGTGTCTCGGCAGAACTCAGATCCAGATCAGCCTCGGTCGATGCGAGCATCGTCATCTCGGCGGACTGCGCCACCAGGCCGGCTGCGTTCAGCGCGTCTTGCACGGCGCCGAAGGTTTCCAGTGTAGTCATGACATCGAAGCTGCCGTCATCGTTGCTAACTATGTCATGGGCGCCTGCATCCAGCGCAACTTCCATGATTTTTTCTTCGCTGCTGCCCTCGGGGAAACTAATAATGCCGGTCCTCTCAAACAGATAGGCTACAGAGCCATTGGTGCCCAGGGTGCCACCAAACTTGGTAAACGCATGACGCACTTCTGCGACGGTACGGTTCTTGTTATCGGTTAGGGTCTCAACCAGAACGGCGGTGCCCCCCGGTCCATAACCCTCGTAGCTGAGCTCTTCCAGGTTGTCGCTCTCGGCGGTGCCGGCTCCGCGCGCTACCGCTCTATCGATAGTATCCCGGGTCATGTTCGCAGCTAACGCCTTATCGACGGTTGCGCGCAGCCTTGGATTGTCTGCCACCTCACCACCGCCCATCTTCGCGGCTACGGTTAGCTCGCGAATGATCTTGGTGAAAACCTTACCGCGCTTCGCATCCTGACCTGCTTTTCGGTGCTTGATGTTGGCCCATTTACTATGACCTGCCATATCAGCTTAACTCCCGATCTAAAGATTCTTTCCTAATATTTTGATTACTGTCGCTAACGTTACTTCGCCGCCGGCTGCTCCCGCAACCTAATATTCAGCTCCCGCAGCTGCTTCGCAGAGACTACCCCTGGTGCTTCCGTTAACGGACAAGCAGCCGACTGCGTCTTTGGAAAGGCGATTACGTCGCGTATCGATGTGGCGCCAGTCATTAACATGATGAGCCGGTCCAGACCGAAGGCGATACCGCCGTGGGGAGGACAGCCGAAGCTCAAGGCATCGAGCAGAAAGCCAAATTTTTCTCTCGCCTCTTCATCACCAATACCCAATACCTCGAATACAGACTTCTGCATCTCAGGCTTGTTGATACGAATTGAACCACCGCCTAGCTCGGTGCCATTTAATACCATGTCATAGGCTCGCGACAGAGCGCTCAACGGATCGGCCTTTAACTGACTCGCGTCGCAGGACGGCGCGGTAAATGGATGGTGCAGAGACGTCATACTGCCATCGCTTGCAGTTTCGAACATTGGGAAATCCACCACCCACAGCGGTGCCCAGCCTTCACTGACCTGTCCCAGGTCTTCGGCGACTTTAATACGCAATGCGCCCAGGGCCTCATTGACGACCTTCGCCTTGTCGGCGCCGAAGAAGATAATATCTCCTGTCTGCGCATCCAGTTTCTGCATCAATGCCTGAACCACATCTTCCGGCATGAACTTCAGGATTGGCGATTGCAGCCCTTCCAGGCCGGCGTCAATGTCATTGACCTTGACCCAGGCCAGCCCCTTCGCGCCGTAGATACTCACGTACTTCGTATAGTCGTCTATTACTTTACGGCTGATGCTCGCACCCTGGGGGACGCGCAGCGCTACCACGCGGCTGTCCGCATCGTTGGCAGGGCCACTAAATACTTTAAACTCTACATCCTTCATCAGGTCGCCAATATCGATTAGCTCCAGATCAATTCTTAGATCTGGCTTATCGGAGCCAAACCGGTGCATGGCCTCCTCATGAGACATACGCGGGAAGGCACCGAGATCAACATCCAGATGCTTCTTGAACACCTCACTGATCAACTGCTCCATGACAGACATTATTTGCTCTTCATCCATGAATGAAGTTTCAACATCTATCTGTGTAAATTCGGGCTGTCTGTCGGCGCGCAGATCTTCATCCCTGAAACACTTGGCTATCTGATAGTAGCGGTCCATTCCCGCCGCCATCAGAATCTGCTTAAACAGCTGTGGCGACTGCGGCAGTGCGAAGAACTTATTCGGGTGGGTTCTGCTTGGCACTAGATAGTCTCTGGCACCCTCGGGTGTCGCCTTGGTCAGCAGTGGCGTCTCAACATCGACGTAGCCATTACTATCGAGAAAATTTCGTACGGTATTGGTAACCTTCGACCTGAATCGCAGCCTATCAGCCATCTCCGGTCGGCGCAGATCGATATAGCGATAGCGCAGTCTGATGTCCTCGCCCACCTCGGCATGGTCATCAAGGTAAATAGGCGGCGTCTCGGCGGCGTTCAATATCTCTAGCTGCTTGCCTAGCACCTCTATCTTGCCGGTGCCCATCTCGCTGTTTACGGTTCCCTCGGGGCGCAATCGCACAATTCCGGTCACTCTAATAACGAATTCGTTGCGCACACCCTCCGCCATGGCGAAGCTTTCAACCGTATCGGGGTCGTACACCACTTGTGCGATTCCTTCCCTGTCTCTCACGTCGAGAAAGATGACACCCCCGTGATCACGGCGTCGGTGAACCCATCCACATAGCTGGACTTCCTGATCAATAAACGATTCGTTTAGTTCACCGCAATAGTTACTGCGCATAGCGTTTTCCTGTCCTAATACTTCTTCTATAAATTGAACCGCGTCAACCGCGGTATATCTTGTAACGACACTTATCCGTTCTTTCTTAATCTGCAGCCGTGCTTTTCTCGTTAATTCTGCTGAAGCTAACTCTACGAGGCTTTAGAAGCCGGCTTTTTCGTCTCATTGCTGGAGCTCTTTGCGGCATTCTTGCTGCCTTCAGTCTTCGCCTCTGTCTTGCTCGGCTTCGCGTCAGGGCTCGCCTTTTTCTCGCTGCTGCTAGGGCTTGCCGACTCCGATTCCGCCAGCTGCTTCTTGTTACCTGTCTTGAAGTCGGTCTCATACCAACCGCTGCCCTTCAATCTAAAGCTAGCGGCTGACACCAGCTTATTCAATGCGGGCTTGCCACAGGCTGGACAATCCAGCAGGGGCTCATCGCTAATCTTGCGCAATGCTTCCATCTTGTGCGCGCATTC
>Ga0209425_10000434_pt1 | contig 51024 bp, 51 predicted proteins | sample COG_05_FD_184749 | JGI IMG/M metagenome (GOLD analysis project Ga0209425, IMG submission 184749) | Pelagic Microbial community sample from North Sea - COGITO 998_met_05 (SPAdes) (version 2) | ecosystem: Environmental > Aquatic > Marine > Neritic zone/Coastal water | place: Helgoland, sampling...
AAAACAGTAAATTGGTATAAAGATTACTATTCTAAAAATGATTAAAATACCTATAGCCAACCCTTCAATAGATAAAAAAGAAGCTTTAGCTGCTTACACCATTATTAAAAAAGGGTGGATAAGCATGGGAAAAGAAGTTTTAAAATTAGAGAAAAAAATCCAAAAATTTATTGGTGTTAAACATGCAATTTTATTTAATAATGGCACATCAGCTTTACATGCTGCGTTAACCTATTATGGTGTTAAAAAGGGAGATGAAGTTATCGTTCCAACTTTATCCTATATAAGCTCAGCTAACGTAATTATGTATTGTGGTGCAAGACCAGTTTTTTGTGAAGTTGATCCAATTACATTTAATGTGACAGCTGAAGATATTATTAAAAAAATAACTAAAAAAACCAAAGCAGTAATTACTGTAGATTTAAAAGGAATGCCGGTAGATTATGATGATTTAAAAAAAAAATTAAAGAAATATAGAATTCCACTTATTTCAGATAGTGCGGAGGCATTTGGTGCGGTTTACAAAAAGAAAAAAGTTGGATCACAATTTGATATGCATTCATTTAGTTTTTTTGCTAACAAAAATATGACAATGGGGGAAGGTGGACTAGTAACGACTAATAATAATAAAATGGCAGAAGTTTGTAGAATTATAAGAAACCAAGGCCAAGAAGGGAGATATAATCATACATTTATTGGTAATAATTACAGACCAACAGATTATGCTGCAGCAATAGGGCTTGAGCAACTAAAAAAAATTGAAAATGTTTTAAATAAAAAAGGGAAAATAGCAAAAATATATAACAAAGCATTTAGTGGTGAAAAATTAATTAAAACTCCTCACGTACCAAGCTATGTCACTAGACATACATGGTATATGTACTGTATTAAGTTTTCAAAAAAAATATCCAGAGAAAAAATTCAAAAAATTTTACATTTAAATGGAATAGATACAAGACTCAGTTTCCCCCCCATTCACTTACAGCCTGTATATAAAAAAATCTTTGGATATAAAAAGGGTGATTTTCCTGTTAGTGAAAAAGTATTTGACCAATTTTTAGATATTCCATGTTGGATGGGTATGGGTAAAAAAAACATAGATTATATAATTAAGATTATCAAATCAGCTGTAAATAATTAAAATATTTTAATACAGTCGTTATGAAAAAACTATTTTTTGTAAAACCAGATTTATACCTGCCTGATAATTTAACAATTGTTGGTTCCAGTAAAATTATTTTAAAAAAAAAAAATGGAAAAGAAATTGATAAATCGAACTTTATAGTAAGATTTAATTTTGCCAGCACTAATGGTTTTGAGGAATATACTGGCTTTGCAACTTCTTTAATGGTTATTAATAATAATCAGTACCAATTACTTGAAAGTAATCCAATAAAAAGAAAAAAAGTAAGCAAATATCTTGCCATTTCACCAGGTACCTTAAAAAAATTTAAGTGCGAGTCAAATTATTTTTTTTTTGAAAAAAAAAAAAATCAATATTTATTAGCATTAGAATTTTTAAAATATTTTGATATTTTTTTTTATTTGATAACAATTTTAATTAGAAAAAATTTTTCTATTGGATTTTGTTTTATATTATTATGTATTAATTCGGGAATAAATCTAAAGATATATGGTTTTGACTTAGATGAGGACATGCTTAAACGAGAATATTATTTTAAAAAACAAAAAATTGGTGGAGTGCATGATTTAGTTGCAGAGCATAAAGTGTTGAAAAAATTAAAAAAATACAAATTAATAAATTTTCAATAAAGTATAAGTATAATTATTTATTAAAAATTAAATCTTATAATATGATACAAATTAATTAAACATTGTCATAAATATGAATATACTTTAATGGTTAATTACTAAAAATATTACATGAAAAAAGCTATAATAACTGGAATTACTGGTCAAGATGGATCCTATCTTGCAGAGTTTTTGCTTAACAAAGGTTATGAAGTGCATGGTATTAAAAGAAGAACATCTTTAATCAACACTAATAGAATAGATCATTTATATCAAGATCCTCATGAACCTAACAAAAAATTTATACTTCATCATGGAGATTTGACTGACTCCACATCTCTAATTAGAATAATTCAAGATGTTAAACCAGATGAGATTTACAATTTAGCTGCACAGAGCCATGTCGCGGTTTCATTTGAAGAACCAGAATATACAGCAAATTCAGATGCACTAGGTGCGCTCAGAATTTTAGAAGCTATTCGTATTTTAAAGTTAGAAAAAAAAACAAAATATTATCAAGCCTCAACATCTGAATTATATGGAGCAGTTAAAGAAACCCCTCAAAATGAAAAAACTTTATTTTATCCAAGAAGCCCTTATGGAGTTGCTAAACTTTACGCTTATTGGATAACAGTAAATTATAGAGAAGCTTATGGAATTTATGCTTGTAATGGAATTTTATTTAATCATGAAAGCCCTGTTAGAGGTGAGACATTTGTTACTAGAAAAATAACAAGAGCCTTAACACGCATTAAATTAGGATTACAAAAAAATTTATTCCTTGGAAATTTAGATGCAAAAAGAGATTGGGGACATGCCAAAGATTTTATTGAGGCTCAATGGTTGATGCTTCAGCAAGAAAAACCAGAAGATTTTGTAATAGCAACCGGTAAACAATATTCTGTAAGAGACTTTATTAATTTAGCTTCAAAACGATTAGATATGAAAATAGATTGGAAAGGAAAAAATTTGGATGAAGTTGGATCATTAGATGGCAATGATATAATAAAAATTGACCCAAGATACTTTAGACCTACTGAAGTTGAAACTTTATTAGGAGATGCAAGTAAAGCAAAAAAAAAGTTAAATTGGGTCCCAAAAATATCATTTGAACAATTAGTAAATGAAATGGTAGATGAAGATTTAAAATTAGCAAATAATGATTAATAAAATAAATTTAGATAGATGACTTAAGTAAATAAAAGCGTAATTATAATGTGCTACAAGAAAAAAAGTGCCTACAATAACCACCTTAATATTACTCATAAAATAATAAAAATTGCTATAACTAATGAAACAAAATAAATGAGCCCAAAATTCAAAAAAATTTTAAAACCAATAGTACTAGTTATGCAGCAATTAGGTTTGGATCCGTTAAAGATAGTATCTCTTAAAAATTACTTAAGATACAGAAGAGATAAAAAAGAATGGATTAGTAAAGGGGGCAATATTACTTATTCACAAATGGTTTTATCCGATTATGAGGATATGGCTGGTAATGCTAAGGGCCACAATTTTCATCAAGACTTATTAGTTGCAAATTTTATATATGAAAATAAACCTAGAAGACATATAGATATTGCATCACGTGTAGATGGATTTGTTGCCCATGTTGCTTCTTTCAGGGAAGTAGAGGTAGTAGATATTCGTCCATTAGAGAGATCAAAGCACAAAAATATTAATTTTGTTCAAGCTGATTTAATGAATCCTCAAAACTTAGGCAAAACAGACTCACTTTCGTGCTTGCATGCAATTGAGCATTTTGGGTTAGGGCGCTATAATGATCCAATTGAAGTAGATGGACATTTAAAAGGAATAGATAATTTAATTAAATTGGTTAGTAATGGTGGATATTTGTAAATTAGTTTTCCGATTGGACAAAATGACGAAATTCATTTTAACGCCCATAGAGTTTTTCGTGTGGACTCTATTCTTAAACATCCAAGTATTAAAGAAAATATGAATCTAATTCGATTTGATTATGTTGATGATGTGGGCAACCTACATACTGATATAAAGATCCAAGATGTCAATGCAGATATAAAGTACGGTTGTGGTATCTATACATTTAAAAAAATAATAAATAATAAATAATTAATAATAAATGATAATTAATGATATTAAAAAGGATAAACTTACTATCTATTAATTTTTTGAAATAAGATATAATGAAAAATCCAAGAATATTTATAGCTGGTCATAATGGTATGGTTGGTTCTGCTTTATTTCGTATTTTAAAAAATTATGATGTTGAAATTATTACAAAAACTAGAGCAGAGCTTGATTTACTAAATCAAAAAGATGTTAATTCTTTTTTTAATAATCAAAAAATTGACCAAGTATATTTAGCAGCTGCAAAAGTAGGAGGCATTTATGCTAATAACACTTATCCCGCAGAGTTTATCTACGAAAATTTAATGGTTCAAAGTAATGTAATTCACAATGTTTTTTTAAATGGAGTAAAAAAATTACTATTTTTAGGATCAAGCTGTATTTATCCAAAAAATGCTGATCAACCAATAAAAGAAGAGGAATTGCTAACAGGAAAACTTGAGGTAACTAATGAACCTTATGCTATTGCAAAAATTGCAGGAATTAAAATGTGTGAAAGTTATAACCGTCAATATGGTAAAAGCCACAATATTGACTATCGAAGTATAATGCCAACAAATCTTTACGGGCCTGGAGACAATTATCATCCACTTAATAGTCATGTTATTCCAGGATTAATTTATCGTTTTCATGAGGCAAAAATCAAAAACTTACCTAATGTAATTATTTGGGGAACTGGCAAACCTAGACGTGAATTTTTACATGTTGATGATATGGCTAGAGCCTCAATTCATTTAATGAATATCGATAAAAAAATTTACAATCAATATGTATCGCCTATGAGTAGCCATATAAATATTGGAAGTGGCTCTGATCTTACTATTAAAGAACTTGCCGAAATCATAAAAGAAGTTGTGGGTTACAATGGTGAAATAAATTTTGACCCTACTAAACCAGATGGTATTCCTAAAAAACTTTTAAATAGTGAACGACTAAATAATTTTAACTTTAAAACTAATATAGACTTAAAAGATGGTCTAATTAAAGCCTATCAAGATTATATTAATATTTAATGCAAACTCTTAAAAAACTTTTATATTTTCTTACTCCCCAAGAGCGTAAAAAGGCAGGTTTTTTGCTAATAACTATTTTAATAATGGCATTATTGGATACAATTGGTGTAGCGTCTATATTGCCAATGATAGCAGTCCTATCTAACCCTAATTTAATTGAAACCAATATTATTTTAAATAAAATTTTTCAAGTCTCATCTGTATTTGGAGTTGAAAATAATCAACATTTCCTTTTTTTTCTAGGCGCGCTTGTATTCGTAATACTAATCACTTCAATTTCTTTCAAAGCTTTTACAACCTATTTGCAAGTACGATTTGTTGAAATGGGTCAGTACAATGTAGGAAAACGAGTGATGGAGGGTTATTTACAGCAGCCCTATAGTTGGTTTTTAAATCGTAACAGTTCTGAACTTGGTAAGACTATTTTGTCAGAAGTAGGTCAAGTAATTGCAGGTGGTATAGGACCTGTTTTGGAATTGACTGCTAGAGGTTTGATTGTATTTTTAATTATAACTTTATTAATTATAATAGATCCAAAACTTGCAATAATAGTTGGCATCACACTTGGTTTAGCTTATTGGATTATCTACAGTTTAGTACGTGGTTACATTACTCGAGTTGGAGGTGAACGTTTAAAAAATAATGAGTTACGTTTTAGATCAATTAGTGAGGCTTTTGGTGCTGCAAAGGAGGTTAAGGTTGGGGGATTAGAGCAAGTTTATGTTAAACGTTTTTCTGATCCTGCCGAAAGATTCGCAAAAATTAATTCTTCTTTTGCAGTCATATCCTCATTACCTCGATATTTTTTAGAAGCCATAGCTTTTGGAGGTATTTTGATAATAATACTTTATTTAATGGCAATATCAGATGATTTTAACAATGTTTTACCAATTATCAGCCTTTATGTTTTTGCAGGTTATCGTTTGATGCCAGCAATACAGCAGCTTTATGCCTCTATTACTCAACTTACTTTTATAGGTCCTTCAATTGATAAACTGTATGATGATTTTAAAAACTTTAAGCCAATTAATTTAAATCAAGATCAAGGAACTATATCGCTTCATAAAAAAATTACTTTAAAGAATGTTTTTTATAATTATCCCAATACATCTCGAACAACTATAAAAGATATTAACCTAAGCATTCCTGCTAGAACTACTGTTGGGTTAGTGGGTGCTACTGGATGCGGTAAAACAACTACTGTAGATATTATTCTAGGACTACTTGAAGTTCAAAAAGGTACATTAGAAGTTGATGGCCAAATTATAACCAAACAAAACTGTAGAGCTTGGCAACGTTCTATTGGCTATGTTCCGCAACATATTTTTCTATCTGATGACACTATTGCTGCCAATATTGCTTTTGGAATAAATCTAAAAAATATTAATCAAGAAGCTGTTGAAAAAGCCTCTAAAATTGCAAATCTACATGAATTTGTCAAAGATGAGTTGTCACAACAATACCAAACTATTATTGGTGAGAGAGGAATTAGACTGTCAGGGGGACAAAGACAACGTATAGGAATAGCCCGAGCCTTATATCACAATCCACAGGTATTAATTTTGGATGAAGCAACGAGTTCATTAGATAATGAAACTGAAAAAGCAGTAATGGAAGCTGTTAATAACCTCGGTAAAGATATAACCATTATTTTAATTGCTCATCGTTTAAATACAGTGAAGAATTGTGATATTATTTTTAAGCTTGATAAAGGTCAGCTCATAGGTCAAGGAACTTTTGATGAACTAATTAATAGTAATTAGAACATTAGCTTAAATTCTAAAAGTATTACCTAAAATAAATTTTATTTCATTTTTATTTAAATAATGTTTCGCACTCATCTAAATGCCCTAGCTGAATTGGTATGACATGATTCCACTTTGTATCTTTATTATTTATGCTTAATCTAAACATATAAATCAATCTTCTCAAAACTTCTGATACAGCAAAGTAATAAAAATTATTCTCAATTTTTTTATCTAAATAATATGTTTTTTTTAGTTCATTAATAAATAATAATTTTATTTTTTTTTTTCTTATATTGCTTCTGTTGTATATTACAGTTTGTTTACAAATTTTCAAAGTTGCATAAGCTAGAGCATGTCCAATTTCACCAATTACGCAAGAATCTATATCCAGTAAGGCTTTAACAAAATTGTTTTTTGTTATTATATTGTGGGGATGAATATCCATATGAATTAATTTGATTTGTTTTTTCTCAATATTATAATTTTTATACTTTTTAAATAGCTTTATAATTTTAGGTAAATACTTTTTTATTTGTCTAGCATGCTCCTCTGAAAAAAATTTATTTAGCTTAAGATAGTTTTTTTTTAAAATTTGTAAAATATTATGGTCTTGTTTATTAAAATATTTGTATTTTTTATGATATTTATTGATTGGATATTTTTCTAGTTCACCTGTAATTTTTCCTAGAAATTTTGCTACATTTTTCATTTCCTCTAAATTTCCTTTAAAATGATTACCATCAATAAAGTCAAAGTAACTCCAAAACTCATTTTTATATTTAATAATATTTCTTTTATTATTAAAAAATTTTGGTTTTGGAACAGTTATTTTTTTTTTGTTAAGTTTCGTCATTAAATTCAAAATACTTTTTATTTCTAAAAATGACATTTCACTATTCCATCTTTTAAGGATAAGCATTTTAGAAGGAAACTTAAGTATGAAATTATTTGAATTTAATTCCATTCCACTACTTTGATAAATTGTATATTTTAAATTAGAAATATTTTTATTTACGATAATTTTTATACTATCAATATTTTTAGTGTTGATATCTTTTTTCCATGTAATTTTTGAATATGAAAAAATATCACTTTTGAATCCAAGAGACATTAGTAGCTTTTTGTAAAAGCTCCATCAACTGATATATCCACACCATTAATGTAGCCACTTAGGTCTGATGCTAAAAAAACTGCTAAATGTGCAATTTCTTCTGGATCTGCAATTCTCCCTGCGGGGATATTTTTTTTTATTTCTAAAAATTTATCTGAGTAACTTTTTTTTTCATTTTTTGCAGCAACCTTAACAAGATTAATAAATCTTTCCGTTAAGATTCCACCTGGCGAAATAATATTTGAAGATATGTTGTCCTTCGCAAAATTAATTGCTACTGCCTTAGAAAATGCTCCAAGACCACCTCTGCTTGTTGCGGATAATATCATCTCAGGAGAGGGCTCTTTTGCAATAGTAGATCCAATTGTAATAATCCTTCCCCATTTGTTTTTTTTCATAATTGGTACTACTTCCTGTGTAAATCTCACCACGCTAAGTAAATTATTTTGAATAGCAAAATCCCAATTTTTCTTATTTTGGCTCATTAAATTTCCAGGAGGTGGACCTCCTGAGTTATTAATTAAAATGTTAACGGTATCCCATTTCTTTAAACACTTTTTAACAATTTTTTTAGCAGTTGATACTTTACTAACATCACCAGATATAAAATCAGCCACACCACCAGTTTTATGAATTTTTTTTACAGCTTTTTTTAATTTTTCAATATTTCTAGATACCAATAGGACCTTAACACCTGATGTTGCTAAACTATGAGCTATAGCGAAACCTATTCCAGTACTAGCACCAGTAACAATTGCAACTTTATTTTTTATCCCCAAATTCATAATTTTTATAATAACCTAACTCTCTTGATTGTTTAATTAAACCCTTTAAATATACTTCTAATTCTGGAATATCAATTTTAATCATTGGAAGTATATAATTTTCTATCTCAGAAATATATCTTTTTCTAGTTAATTTTGATTTACATAAACCTATAGTAAAGAGATTATCAAGTTTATCTATAATTTTAACAATTCTAGTGTTTTTATGATCAGAGCTTATATTATTATAATATTTTTTTTTGTAATTAATATTCCACTGTTTTTTTCTATTAACTGTTAAAACTTCGATTTGTTTTGTGATTTTTTTTCCTAAATATTTATTTAAAAACTTTTTTTTATAATTTGAAGTTTCAATAATGTTATGAAATAAGGATAATATTAATAAGTTTTTTGTTGATTTTGTAAATTTAGTTAAATTAAAAGTCATACATGTAACTCTTAATGGATGAGAAAAATAAGTCTGATTATTGTGATGAAGATATTTTAGGTTGTTTAAAAAATCAAAATATTTTTGAAATAATGGTTTAAATTTTTTTAGTTTTTTATTGTTTAGAATTTTTTGCCACTCAGTTAATGCTTTTTTATCAAAAATTTTTATAGACTTAATTCTTCTATTACGTTCAATTTTGTAATTTTTTAATTTTGTTAACATTAAATATTAAATGCATTTGATAGTTTAACTATTTCAAATGCTTCTGCATATTTTTTGTTAATTATGTATCCATTAGCGACACATTCATTTTCAATTCTTTCAATCCAAAATGATTTAGTTCTCTTAATTTCAGATTCAAAATTTAAAATCATTTTTATTTTATGCTTGTAACTAGCTGTAATATCAGAGAAGAAATTTTTATTTAAATTATTAATTGAGTAATACCAATTGCTTCTATACATAAATATATTTTCTGAGTCTTTGAAAACAGTAAGAGCGGCTTCAGCTAAATTTTTATGGTCTGGATGTGGGTCGTGAATCCATGGTAAAAACACAACACTTGGCATAATTTTTTTTTTAAGTCTTATTAATTCTGACCTTAATTTTTCATTGTTTTCCAGGTTAAAAACTTTTGAGTCACCAATAATATTTTTAATTTTTTTACCATGATAACATCTTTTAATATCTTTTTTTGCATTTTGCGCTGTTCTAATTAATTTGCCATTTTCATCACTGTACTCAGAGTTTGTTGCTATATAATTAAATATTTGATTTTTTTTGCTAGCTTTTAGTAGGGTACCACCACATCCAATTTCAATATCGTCAGCATGAGCACCTATAAATAGATATTTCATTAATTATTTTTCTAATATTACTTTTAATTTAATATAACTTTTATACAAAATTGAACTTTAACATAGGATAGTCACTAACTCTATATTTTATTTTTACACACTGTTTAATTAAATTAATTATTATTTTTTCTGTTTCAATTATTTTTAGATCTATGAATAAGCAGGATAATTTAATTGATAGTCTTATATTTTGCTCTAATCTTAGCCATTTTAAAAGACTTACTTTTTTACTTCTTACCAAATATATTTCTTATTTTTTCAAGATTCTTTTTATTACCAATATCCATCCAAAATTCAAGCATAGGATATCCACCCATTCTTAGTTTTTTTTTAATACCCATATTTATTAAAGTATCCATATTTAAAAATTCTTTTTTAATTAAATCAAATACCTTTTCATCCATACAATATATTCCAGCATTGATAAAAGAGGTTCTTATTTTTTTTTCTTCAATCTTAGTAATTTGAAATTTTTTTAAGAACACCTCACCAAAACTTGAATGATTTTGAATTGGTTTTAAAACTACTGTTAAATTATTTTTCATTATTTTATGGAATGAGACTAGTGAACTAAAATTTAAATCACTTACAATATCTCCATTTGATATAATTACGGGAAAATTTAACTTTTTTTTATTGATTAATGAAATTCCACCAATTGAACCTAACTCTTTATTTTCTTTAATTATTTCTACTTTTCTTAAATAATTTTTATTTTCAGTAATTTTTTTTAATATTTTATTTGATAAGTAATTTGTTATCACAAACACTTTATTTGAAGCAATTTTTCTATATGAATTAATTAGATTATCTAAAATTGTATTTTTTCTATCTAGAAGCATTAATGGTTTTGGATTGTTAATGGTAAAAGGCCTTAATCTTAAACCTTTACCACCAGCCATTATTATCATTGAGTTTTTAATTGTTTTTTGTGTGGTAATTGAGTGAATATCAAAAAAATCTACTACTTGATATTTTTTATTGACTACGAGTAAGACATTTATTTTAGTTTGCTTAAAAATATTCTTTATCTTATCAATATTTTCACCCTCAAAAATAAATTTTGGTGAAGGGTTATAAATATTTTTAATTGAGTCAGATAATTTTTTTTTTTTTAATAACGCACGTCTTACGTCAGCATCTGTTAAAATTCCAATTAATTTATCCTCATTATCTTTAACATAAACAAATTGTTTATTAGTAGAATTTAATTTTTTTAAACAATTCAGTACTGTTTCATCTTTAAAAACAGAAAGTTTTTTTAGTAATGAATTAACAATCATTAGAACTATAAAACAAGCTATCTATATTTTGCATTTTATTTTTATCGGTCTTTTACCACACAAAAAAACTTTTTAATAATTTTTTTTCAAAATGAGGTCTTAAAAAAACATTAACACTTGTAACTAAAATATGTTTGTTTCTTAAATTCATGATTAATTAATAGTAGTAAAAAAAAACTTGTAATATATAAATACTAATATGACCAAATATATCAGATGATAAACTAAATCAATTTTTAAATGCATAAAATAATTCTTAGAGGATATTATAGTTTCATTGGAAAAAATTGTGCTTATCTGTTAAAAAATAAATATAAAATTGAAAAATTCTCAAAAAATAAAAAAATAAAAAATTCAAAAAATAACTTTTTTTTTCATCTTTCTGCCGTAACATCTATACCAAAATCATTCGAAAATCCTGAGCATACAATTGTTACAAATATTAAGCTTTTAATTGAATCTCTTGAATTTTGTAGAAAAAATAAAGTTAAATTTATATTTTTTAGCACAGCCTATCAGCAAGATAAAAAAAAATTTACAAACGCATATGCTTTTTCCAAGAATGTTTGTGAAAACATTTGTAAATATTACTCAATAGAATTTAAAATGGACATTTGTATAATTAGATTAACTAACATTTATGGAAAATATCAAAAAAGACAATTAATTTTTGATATGATTCAAAAGTTAAAAAATAAAAAAAAAGTAGAAGTTATTAATCATGATCTTTCAAGGGATTTTTTATATGTTAAAGATTTAATATCGGCTTTAGAAAAAATAATAAATCATTTTCCAAAGAGCTTTAATATATATAATATTTCTCAGAATAAAAATTCAAAAATTATTGATATTATTTTAATGATTAAAAAAGCAATTAATTCTAATTCAATTATTATTAAAAAAGATAATATAAATTTACAAAGTACTTTTAAAAATGTAAAAATAAATAATTATAATTTTAGAAAAAAATTTAAATGGAAACCACGTTTTACTTTAAAAGAAGGAATTAAAGACTTAATATCAAAATGAAAAAAAATAGATGCTTTATAATTGCAGAGATAGGTAATAATTTTACAAATTTTTCACAAGCTAAAAAACTTATTAATTTAGCTGTGAAAGCAAAAGTGGATGCAGTTAAATTGCAAACTTTTAATGCGGATACACTGTCGAGCAAGCATGCTATGTTTGATATGAAAAATACTGGAAAAGTATCTCAGTATAATCTATTTAAAAAATATCAAATAAATGAAAACCTACATCAAAAAATTTTTATTTATTGTAAAAAAAAAAAAATTGAATGCTTTTCTACTCCTGCACATCCTAATGATGTAGATTTATTAGAAAAATTTAAAGTAAAATATCATAAAATTGGTTCTGATGATGCAATTAATATTCCTCTTTTAAAATATGTGGCAAAAACAAAAAAAAAAATAATCTTATCGACAGGTATGTGTGATTTAAAAGAAATAAAAAATTCTGTTAAAACAATTTTAAGATATAATAAGAAGTTATCCTTACTTCATTGTGTTTCAGATTATCCTGCTAAAAAAGAGGAAATAAATTTAAATATAATTACATCTTTAAAAAAACAATTTCCAAAAATAAAGATTGGGTTTTCAGATCATACTCTAGGTCCATTAGCAAGTTTATGTTCGGTAGTTATGGGGGCAGAAATTATTGAAAAACATTTTACACATGACAAAAACGCAAATGGCCCGGATCATATGTTAAGCGCAGATTTTAAAGAAATGAAATGGCTTGTAGACTCTATAAGAGATTTTGAAAAAATGGCTGGTAATGGAAAAAAGTCTCCAACTAAAGCAGAAAAGAAAAATGCTAAAAATAATAGAAAAAGTATTGTTGCAATAAAAGATATATCCAAAGGTGACAAGTTTAATTTTAAAAATTTAGGAATTAAAAGACCTGGAAGTGGATTAAAACCAGAAAGAATATACAAAATGTTAAATAAAAAAAGTAAATCTAATTTAAAATATGATGATATCATTAAATGGACTGATGTTAAATAAGCATGGATTCATTATTCAAGTAAAGATGATATCAAAAAGATTACCAGGAAAAATTATAAAAAAATTTAATAAACAAATCTATTATTTCTTGGATCATAAAATCTATAATAAATTATAAATGCTTGCTTTTTCAATTGAAGCTTCTCATAAAAGAGGGCTAGGCCATTTATATAGATCCATAACTCTAGCAAAATATTTAAGATATAAATCAATTTTTTTCATCAATAAAAATTTAAAAAGTTTTAAAATTCTAAAAAAAAATAAAATTAGATTCAAAGTGATGGACAGAACAAAAAAAATTAATTTTAAAAATTTAATAAATCAACATTCGGTTAAAATTTGGATAAATGATAAATTGGAAACTAATAAATTAGAAGGACAAAAAATTTCATCTCTAGTTTCTTTTGTTACATTTGATGATTGGGGCAAAGGCTCAATGTTTGCTAAATTAAATATTTCTCCATTATATTTTGGAAAAAAAAAATTATTTGGAAAAAAAGTTTTGGCCGGAACTAAATACTTGCCATTAGAAAAAAACTCTAAATACACTAGAACAAGGAAAAAAATAAATAAAATTCTCATTTCTATGGGTGGATCAGACACTCATAATGTGACATTAAAAATTTTAGATTATTTAAAAAAAAAAAAATTTAGCGCTACTGTTATATGCGGTCCTGCTTTTAAATTAAATAATGGTGTAAAAAATTATAAAAAAGATTTTAAAATTAAATATAATGTTGTAAATATTTATAAAGAGTTTTTCGATCATGATATTTTAATATGTGGTGGTGGCATGACACCATTTGAGGCTGCATCAACAGGTTTGCCAAGTATAGTTATAGCTAGCGAACCTTTTGAAATACCTGTTTGTAAAAAATTAGAAAAAATGGGAATATCTAAATTTATCGGTTATCATAAAAAAATTAATTTTGAAAAAATAGATTTAAACTTGGATATAAAAAAAATGTCTAATATTTGTATAAATAGAATAAAAAAAGATGGCCTAAAAATTATAAAAAAAAATTTAGATAGTTTGTTAAAATAAACTTTGTTACATGAATAGAACTAAATAAAAATGAAAAAGATTGTAATTCAAGGCTTGGGCTATGTAGGTTTGGCTATGATGACTTTTTGTGCGGGAGCAAAAAAAAATAATAAATACGTATACAATGTTGTTGGAGTAGAAAAAGATTCTCCTAAAGGTATAAAGATTCTCAATACAATTAATTCAAAACGAATCCCTAAAATTGTAGAGGATAAAAAATTCTCACAATTTTATTTAAAATTAATTAAAGACAACAGAATAAAAGCATCAATAAATGACTCTGAATATTTAGAAGCAGACGTTATTTTTGTATGTTCAAATTGTGATTATGATTTTATTAATAGCAAAGTTAAACTTGAAAATTATATAAAAAATATAGAACAAATTTCAAAAAAAATAAAAAATAATTGTTTACTAGTTATTCAGTCCACACTACCACCTGGTACAACAGATAAAATTTTAGAACCTTTAATTAAAAAAAATTTAAAAAAGAGAGGGATAAAAAACTTTTATATTTGTCATTCGTTTGAAAGGATAACACCAGGAAAAGATTACTACTCGTCAATGAAAAATGTTGAGAGAATAATTGGTGGAAAAAACCAAAAATCTGTAAAAAATACAAAAAAAATATTTGAAAATATTTTCAATCTGAAGTCCAATAAAATCATCGAGTTTAATTCTCCAAGCGAGTCCGAGACATGTAAAATTATTGAAAACAGTTACAGAGCTACAAATATTGCTTTTATTGAAGAGTGGAGAAAATTTTGTTCAAAAAATAATCTAGATTTAGAAAAAATACTAAGTTGTATTAGACAAAGAAAAACTCATAGTAATATCATGCGTTCTGGTATTGGAGTTGGAGGATATTGTTTAACAAAAGACCCCCTTTTTGCAAAAGCTTCATCTAAACAAATTTTGCATCAAGAATTTGATTTTCCTTTAAGTACCGTAGCAACAAAAGTAAACCAGAAAATGACCTTCGATATAATGTCTGAAATTAAAAACAGATTTAGTAAAAAAATTACAGGTAAGAAAGTTTTGCTCATTGGTGTCAGTTATAGAGAAGACACAAATGATACTAGATATTCACCTGCCGAAGGAGTCTATAGCTTTCTTAAGAAAATACGCTGTAAATTAAATTTTTATGATCCTATTGTAAATTATTGGGAATACTCGGGTGGTTATACAATGAAAAAAAATAATTTAAAAAATTTTGATGTTTATATTTATTTGATTAAGCATCATTCGTTTAAAAATTTAAACATACAATACAAAAATAAATCTCTAATTCTAGACCTGAATCATGTTCTTGAAAATAAAAAAAGAATAAAAATATCTAAAAATAAAAATCTTAACAATTATTTTATAGGTTCAAAAAAATAATGAAATACTTAATTACAGGTGGGGGCGGTTTTATAGGAATTAAGCTAGTCGAGAGACTAATAAAAAATAAAGCTAATAAAATTTACATAATAGATAATTTTTCAAAAAAAAAAAATAACAAGGATTTATCAAAAATATTAAAAAATAAAAATGTTAAACTAATAAAAAAAAATTTGAATCAAATTTCAGATTATCTTAAAATTTATAGTTTTGATTATATCTATCACTTTGCAGCTATATTGGGTGTCCAAAAAGTTATAGAAAATCCCTTTATTACTTTAAAAGAAAATATTTTATCAACAATTAATTTAATTGATTTTTCAAAAAAACAAAAAAAGTTAAAAAAAATTTGCTTTACTTCAACCAGTGAAGTTTACGCTTATACTTTAAGAAAAAAATTAGCTAAATATCCAACACCAGAAGACATAGATTTTCTAGTATCGAAGGATTTCAGCCCAAGATCTTCTTATCTTTTGTCAAAAATTGTAGGCGAGCATTTAATGAATTATTCTCGATTAAACTTTATTATTTTTAGACCTCATAATATTTTTGGTCCACAAATGGGATTTGCACATGTTATTCCGCAACTGACTAAAAAAATATTAAAACATAAAAAAAGAAAAATAATTATTAATAATTCAAAACATAAAAGAACATTCTGTGATATTGATTTTGCTATTGAGTTAATTTTCAATATTTCACATAATAAAGGTTTAAACAGAAAAACTTTTAATATTGGTTCTCCAGAAAATGAAATTTCAATAATGCAACTATCTCAAAAAATTAAAAAAATATTAAATTCAAAAAACCAATTAATATCCTCGACCTCACAAAAAGACAATTCACCAGAGAGACGAAGACCAGATATGTCAAAAAGTCTTCATTATACCAGACAAAAACACAATTTTGAAAAAAAACTAAAAGAAGCAGTATTATGGTATAAAAATTATTATACAAAGTAATATGATGTTATCAATTTTTTTTTAACTTAATAAAAAAATATCTTAAATAAATTTTGTATTAAAAAATTATTTTTTAATTTTATTATAGAGCTTTCAAGTCATAGTACAGATCCATTAGCAAGTCATTGTTGTATTGTGCCTGATGCTGAAATAATTAAAAAAAACTTTACTTATTATAAAAGTTTAAATTATCTAGATCATATTTTTACGTAGATTCTAAAAAACGAAATGGTTTATTGATTCAATAGGAAATTTCTAACTTATTACAAAAATTTTATAAATCTTAACAAAAAATAAAGAAATAAAAAAGTATCCAGTAAGAGCAATAGTAAAACCAATTTGTTGAAGTAGATAGTATAAAAGAAAATTAATAATATAATAAATTAATAAGTAATGTTTTTAATATATTTAAAAATATTATGTATTGGATTCTGTTTTATCAAATATAAATCTTTATAAATTTTATTCGCGTTATCTTTCTTCATTTTTAAAAATTTTTTGTTTAATAATTTATTTAGAATAAATTCTAATTCCTTTTCTGTGTTTGCTGACATTGAGTTTTTAAATGAATCTACTAATTTGTTCTTAAACATTTGAATTATTGGTCTCTTTAACCAAAAACATTGTACCGTTAAGGCTGAGGTACATGTTCCAACACAAATATCTGAATTAATTATTGATTTTTCTACAAAAGCCTCTTTATTATTTACTATATTTTTTTTTTTTATCAAACCATTACTTAGCATTTGTTCTATAATTTGAGACTTTAAATTATATCGATCTTTAATTTTAAAATTAATATTACTTTTAAATTTTCTGATAACTCTAATAAATATCTTTAGAGCCTTATCATCTATATTATTGTAGTGATGACTGTTACTTTTGATATACAAAATATTAATTTTTTTACTTTTTTTTTTAAAATATTTTTTTTTTATTGTTTCATTTCTTACGCTTCCCACCGCTGTTTGAGTAGGAGTTGTTAAAAATAATAGTTTTTTTTTTCTTAATTGGTTCAAAACTTCATTATCGTCTTTGGACGTTGTTAGAATATGATCACTATTTGAGTAAATATATGTAGCTGACTCTCCTCCTAAACCAATATAAGCATAGGAAATTGCCAAAAATTTTTTGTTAATTTTTTTAAATTTAAGATAATCTATCAATGAACAAATTGCTGGTGAATTGAATTTATCAGATAGAACAAATTTTATTTCTTTAGTTTTTATTATACGTTTATATATTTCTTGATAAATAAAAAAAAACCTAAAAAAATTAAAAATTATTTTTTTTTCATCTTTATTAAAATTAAAAATGTAAAATAGTTTTTTTATTTCATGTTTTTTTTTAAGAAAATTTATATATCCATAAAATAAATCTGAGATATTTAAATAATTTTGAATTTGAAAAATTTTTTTTTTAAACTTTTTTTTTATTTTATGTAAAACATTTTGCTGACCATTAAATAATAAAGTGTGCCTAACATTTTTTTCTAAAAGATAATTAGATATTGGAAATATATTGTGTTGATCCGTAAATCTGTTTGAAAAAAAAAATATTTTATCTTCAATTTTAATTTGATTTACAAATATCTGATTCAATATGCATTTATAAATAAACTTTATTATTTTTAAGCTTTCTTTAATAAATATAATTACTGTGCCTTTTGAAAATTTTCCTGATTGTTTTCGTTTGATAAATATCTTATCAAAAATAAATGGAGAACAGATAACAATGAACTTATCTAAAGAATATAGTTTTAAAATTTTTTTTTTAATTATTTTATGAGATTTTAGATTAAAAGTATCGTGTATTCTGGTCTCTAATACGCCTGTGTTTACTTTTACCATTTCTTTTTATTTAATGATTTAAAAATTAAATCAACTTTTTTCCAGTCATCCTTGGTATCTAAATCTTGTGCCCTCCAATTTGGTATTTCAATAAATGATGATTTTGAATTATACATAAAAAAATTATTTTTCCATGTACTTGCTTTCGCCCAATAAAAATAACCACTATCATGATAATTTTTTGGAAAAAATTTTGAGCTAATTTGTGAATTTTTTTTTGAAAAATTCATCTTTATCTCTCCTTTAATAATTTTAAATGATTTTTCAATTGAATGGGAATAATTGCTTGCAGCAAATACGTATTTATATTCATTTGTTTTAATTTTTGAAAATCCTTTTACAATATCCTTATGACTCAATAGTGGTGCACATGGAAAAAGACAACAAGCATAATCAACTTTTTCATATACAGTAGACAGGCAATATTTCATCACTTCATCTATTCCGTATTCTTCTTTACTTAGTTTTTTTGGTCTTTTAATAAAATCTAAATTATATCTCTTTAGTTTTTTTAGGATTTTATCACTATCTGTTGCGATTATTATTTTATCAAAAACTTTAGATTTCTTTGCTGTTTCTATGGCCCAAGCAATCATGGGTTTTCCATTAAAGTTTCTAAAATTTTTATTTTCTAACCTTGTGCTACTTTCTTTTGCTAATAGAATTCCTACATTCATTTTTTTTGAAATTATACTTTTGTAGGATGGTGGCTCCATTCCATATTTTCTAGATCCCAATCAGTAGGTATATTTGAAACTCCCTTTTTTTTGTGACCATGAACGCAATTTCTACATCCTGGATCTATTAAATGCCTTGTTTTATTTTGATGCATGTCTCTTAAATTAATCCATTTCTTAGAGTTCCATGCAGATTTTATGGTGTTTTCAGGAATATCTGTTAAATTAATAGTACCATCGTAATTTCTAGTTTTTTTTGGCGGAGATCCCTTGTATCGGCCAAAAACTAGGGCCTCTTCCTCTTGGTCAGCAGAGGGACAAGGTAAAATAATACCATTCGCTGAAACAGTCATTCTTTGAAATGGGTACGAACAACTCCAATCATAATTAATATTCTCATCTTTTGTTCTATGTTCCCTAACATCATAAACTTCACTAGTTGTAATTAAATCAACTCCAATAGATTTCATAAAAGATTTATATTTTTCAGGGTATTTGCTTATTGATGGAAAAATGCTATTAGATCTAATTCTTGGTAATTTTAAATTCTTTTCATCTCTTCTGTCGGCTAATTTCTTTATATTCTCTGTGACAACTTTATGTGGGTTATAGGTTTTATCATTTTTTTTGTTTCTCGGAGTTCTAATTTTATTGTATTCCTCTTCAAGTCCATCAACAGAAAAGCTTATCCAATTTGGTTGTGCTTCTAATATATCCTCTATTAATTCATCACTAAGATTTTGGCCATGAGTTAATGATGTTACTTCTAGAAAATTTTTTGAACATGCATATTTTATTGCATCACCAAATGTTTTAGTATTTCCATTATCATCTTTCACCCTGTAAAGAGTAGCTTCACCTCTCCAGCTTAAGCAAATTGAATATACTCCACTATCTTTAGCATCATCAATTATTTTAGTAAACTGAGACCATGGCATCATCCTTGTAGCCCCAGTAATAGCATTTTGAAATTTATCAGTAATAGTAAAACACATTGTACACGCTAAATTACAAGTGCTTACTGTCTCTACTATCAATGCAAGTGGGGCTTCACCATATTTGTACTCAGTTGCTCTTTGCCACCAAGCTGTTCTATATTTTTTGTATTCTTTAATTTTATCTTCTGTATCAAATTGAAATGCATAAAAAGCTTCTTCTTCATTTCTATCTGAAAATACGAAATGAGTATTTCCAGCAGGTGTTACAGTTTCATTTTTTGGCTTCCATTTTTTATGCAAGAATTCGTCTCTATGCCTTACATCTATAACTTGTGCTGGAAGATTTTTAGGATTTTTGATCATTGTGATATTTTATTTATACATAATATCTTTATAAATACAAATTTTATTAGATCTATTCTATAACGATTGTCTTTAAATTAAAAAATACTAATAATTGTATTAAATTAAAGCCAATTGTTTTAAAAAGTTTAAATCTTATCTTTTAAATCAGTAATACCGATATTAAACGCTGCATCAACTATAGATAGTTTATCAATAAATTCTTTTCCTATTTGAGAATAGGAAGGATTTTTAAAATTATTAAACTTATGGATGATATTGTTATCTAAGAATTTTTTTTCATCAATATAATTACGACCACCTTGTCCAGATAAATACTCATCACCATTAAATCTTTTTGTTAAATTGACTAAAAAATCTGTTTTATCTCCTTCTATTTTTTTTCCCTCACTTTGAATAAAAATTTTATCTGATGGGTAATTAAATTTTTCTAAAAATTTAATCATTGATGGCATTGTGTAGTCTACAAGATATTTACTATTACTTGAAATTACCTCATATACTATTTGATATATCTCATTAAAATTTTCAGTGTTTTTATAAATTGTCTCCAAGATTTTAAGATGTTTTCTTTTCCATCTATCATCTGAAATTTGGATTTCTTTTATATTTTGAGATGAGCCATTTTTTTTTGAACAAGGAATTGTTAATTGGATTATGTGATCTTCATGATTTTTTATTATTGTACGTGCATGCCAAGCAGAGTTTTTGAACTTAACATCATCTAAAAAAACAAAACTATCTGATTGTAGTATCTTATTAAATAATTCTAAGTAGGGAAAATATTGTGGTTGATGTGCAACAATTATTTTATTATCTATCAAGGATTTCATTAAATTTTTTGTAATCCCTTATATATTCTTTTTTTTAATTTTTTATGATCTATATTTACTAACATAGTAATATTTAATTTTTATAAATTTTATTTTTTAATCTTAAATAATTATTGATAAGTAAACTCATTAATATATCGTTTATGAATATATAAATTTTAAAAAGATAAAAATTATTTAGTATTGTTTTATTTGGTTTCAAAATTATATTAATCAAAGCTTTCTTGTTTGAAAAAAAATATTTAAACCAAGTGTATCTGTTTGGGTGAATTTTATTAATGGGATGAATGCTCATGTCCTTAACACCAGCCCATCTTAATACCGAATTATCTTTAAAAAATTTAATTCTACCAGATTTTATAGTTAGAAAATCCATTACAAATTCAGCTGATCTAAAGTCTTTTAAATTATATTTAGTAATTAATTCAAAAATTTTTTTTAAGTTTTTTTTTCTATGTAGACAATAATATGATCTAAAATTTGGATTAAAAATATGTCTTAAAATAAAAAATTTAAAATCTATATAATTAGAGTAAGTTTTATCAATTATATTAATTTTTTCATTTGTGTAATTGAAATTATAAAGAATTCCTTTTGCAGCAGAATAGTCTTTATTTATTAAAAGAAATTCTTCTTTTTTTTTAATTGTTTTAAAATTAATTAAATCATCTTGATCACAAAAAATAATAAATTTCTTTTTCGATTTATCTAAACCTTTAAGAACTTTTCCAAAAAAAGTTTGTAAATTTTTATCTTCTCCAAAATAAAAATATTTATTTTTAATCTTAAGTTTTTCAAATATTTTATTTTGTTTTTTCTTACCACCATCTGCTATAATAATTTCAGCTTTTATATTTTGTTTATTAATATGACTAACAAGTTTTTTTGAAAAAAACTCTTTATCTTTAACCAGTACTAGAAAAGTTGTATGCTTAAAGTTTATCAAGGATTCCATTAAATTTTTTGTAGTCTCTTATATAATCTTTTTCTTCATAATACCTGTCACACAGGACACCACATATATTGTCTCTTTTTAAATGAACTTTTACCCAAGTCAAAGGCTTAATAACCTCAAGTTTTTTTCCTGGTTTTATAATTATTTTCTCCCTTTTTTCATTTTGATAGATACATTCAATATGAAAAGTTCCTTTAATGCTAAAAAAAGCTTGAATGCATTTTTTATGAGCATGATCACCTCTCACAGTTTTTTTTTTTGCTATTAAAAAAAATATTCTCTTGAATTTAATTTTTTTGTCTAACCTATCTAATATCAAAATACTTGAGTTAATTCTTTTTTTTATCATTATCAAAAATCTAGTTTTTTAATTGTTTTTTTTATCGTAGAAAATAAATCTCCATTAAATTTAAAATTTAAACTATCTAATCTATCACTTTGTACTTCATACGATAGTTGATTTAAAATAGGCGTTTCTACAAATGATTTATTTATTTTTTTTACTTTTTCAATTTGCTTAATTATATCAATAACTTTTAGATTAGCTGTAACAACATCCAAAGTTTCATTTTTAATCTTGTCATTAAAAATGCAAAATATTATTGATTTAATGCAATCATTTAAATCTAAATATGGTCTCTTTTTTCTATAAAATTTTCTCCAAATAGTAATTTTTTTATTTAAAACAGCTTGATAGCAAAACTTATTTATTGCTGTATGAAATCTCATACCATCAGACATTCCAAAAATAGTACCAAATCTCATTATGCAATAGTTACCAGATTCTTTTTTGATAATATTTTCACAAACTATCTTTGACTCTGCATAAGGACTTTGTGGAGATATATTTTGAAAGTTATTTTTTGAATTTATAATTTTAAATTGACTTCCATAGACACTAGTGGAAGATGCAAATATAATTTTTGTTTTTTTTTTCCCTAATTTTAATATTTTATTAGTTGTTTCAATATTATTATCTAAAACTTTTTTTTTATTTAAAAAACTTTTTTCAGCGTTAGTTGTAGAAGCTAGATGAATAATACAATCAATATTTATTTTTATCTTTTTTGGGTCAAATTTAATGAGATTTTCATCAAAAAAAATTATCTTATCTCTATTCTTTAAATTAATGAAAGATATATATCTTTCAGATAAAAAATTATCAATTATTATAATTTTTTTAATTTTTTTTATGTTACTTAATTTATTAATCAGTTTGGATCCAATATGGCCCATTCCACCAGTAACTATAATATTCATGTAATTTCTTTATAGACTTTTTTTAAACTTTTACCCAAATTAAATTTTATTTTCCAATTAAAATTTTTTGAAAAAAGTTTATTTGTTCCTTTGAAATTTCTTTTTTCAATTTTTGAAAAATTTTCTGGAAATTTTAAAAATTTTTTCTTTATTTTTATACTCATTAATTTTTCAATTTTTTTAAGTATATGAACTAATGAATAGCTTTTCCCTGAACACAAGTTGTAGATTCCTGGTTTACATATATTGATACTCTTAATTATACCATTAACTAGGTCATCTATATAGATATAATCTCTTAAATACTTTCCGGAACCATAAATTTGAATTACTTCATTATTTTTAATTTTTTTAACTATCTTGTTTAAAACACCCCTATCTTTTTGTCTAGAAATTTCTGATAAACCAAATACATTGCTTAATCTTAAAATTATTACTTTAAGGTTACAGCTAATACTTAATTTTAAAAGTAATTTTTCAAAAAAAATTTTACTTATATCGTATTCTGTTTGAGGGTTTAATTTAAAATTTTCATTCACTAAATTAAACTTAGTATTTCCATAAACAGTTACCGTACTTGTAAATATAATATTAGGAAAAATTTTTTTATTTTTTATATGTTTTTCAAGTAAATTAAAAAAATTAAAAATTGTCTTATTAAAGAAAAAAAAATTATTTTTTTGAGATATTAAACTATTATCAAAAGCAAAAAAAACTATTGTAGTATTTTTTTTAATCAAATTAAACCAATCTGGTTTTGAATAGTAATTTTTTTTCCTCTCTATAATATGAATTTTTTCCTTTTTCCATAATTTATTTACAAGTTTTTGACTAATAAAACTTTTTTTACCTATAATGATAACTTCTTTTTTATACATTCTTGAATGGAAGTTTATATTCTTCATCTTTAGAGTATGTTCCAGAAGTTCCATAAATCATATGATTATCATCTTTTAGTGTTATGTAGCTGTGACCAATATGTGGTGGAAAAAAATATATTATTGGATTTTTTTCATTCACATAAAAGTTTATTTTTTTCATGTAAGTTTTTGATTTTTTTCTTAAATCAAGAAGAGATACCTTAATACTTCCTTTTATTAAATAATTCCACTGATATTGTTTTTTGTGAATATGCCAACCTTTTCTGATTGATTTTTTTATTTTAGAATGACTAATTTGTGCAAATTTAACCTCGGTATACTTTTTATCATTTTTCATTATCTCTCTAAAAAAACCTCTTTTATCATTATGACTAATAATTTTTCTTTTAATTACCCCCTTAATCATTATTTAAAACTACTAAATTAGCTTTCTTTGCTTTCTCTCTATTCTTCAAATGATGAGTACCTACAGTTGTTAGAGACATATACCATCTTCCTTCTGAGTTTTGATGCTTGCTAGACTCTAATGATTTATCATGGTCTTTATCTATTGGTTTAACACAATGTATTAAATTAGGAAAAAAACAAATTAATGACCCTTTTTTAATCTTTTTATCTAGCAGAACTTCTTTTTTATTTTTTTTAAAAACAGTAAAACCTCCATCATGATAATCTTTTCCTCTAGTACTTAAAATACAACCAATTTGTATTTTTGAATATATAAATGGATCTGAGTGAGGTGAGATCATTCCACCACCTTTAACATATTGTATTACATGAACTCTATTTATAATTTTATCTTTAGGTTGATTGTCAAAAAATTGATTTTTATCACTACCTGACAAAATTTTAATTGTACGCCATATTGGGTTTATCTTCTTAAAAATATTAGAGGATTTTTTGTCCCAAGGAAAAAAATAATAAGAATTATCTATTGACTTATATCCACCCTTTTTAGATTGATCATCTTTTTGCTGATAATAAAAATTTTTTACACCTTGATAACATTTTGTATTTCTTGAGGGTTTTCTTTTAGTAAGTTTTTTTGATTCTTGTTTAAGTAAATTAATAATATTTTTATTTATTGCATTATTAAAAGTATAAATATCACCCTTTAGCAAGTTATTAATAATTTTTTCACAAAATTTTTTATTATTAATAGAATCTTTTAATTTTTTAAAATCAATACTTCTTAATTTTCTAAAATATTTAGGAGCATTATTTTTTTTTAATTTTGTTTCCCAAATTATATTGTATTCAGACTCAATCATTTTTTTTCTTTTTTAATATAATAGTAGATGGATAAATTAATCGATCTTTTTTCTTAAAATTTTTTTGTGGATATTCACCATAAATATTTAATATAGAATTCAAATAATGTGATTTAAATATTACTTCATAATCTTTAAAAAAAGATATAATTTTTTTCAAATTAAAAAACCTATAAGGTGTTTTAATTCCATAATATTCTTGTAATGTTAGATACTCGTTATTAGATCCTGCTGTTAGATTATTTAAAAAAATATAATTTGGTTTTTTGTTTACAATCTCGGTTAAAAATTTTCTCCAGTTTTGTATATATTGTAAACAATCACTTAGATGAATAATATCATACTTTTTTATATCTTTTCCGATTAAAAGTTGAACATTTTTACTATTTTTCAAATATTTATGTTTTATTTCAGTATATAGTTTTTCCACTTCTTTTACTTCTTTAGTATATATATTAACTTTCTTATCTTTTTTTACTGTATTTTTTAATTGAAAGAATATTTCATGATCACCGGACCCAAAATCTAAAATATCTATTTTTTTTTTTTTGAGATTTAATAAAAAAATAGGTAACGGCGATGATGCAATAAAATATTTCGAATTAATCGTCTTATATTTGGATATTTTAAAATTTTCAATAATTTTTCTCTTTAAAGAAATAAGCCATTTTTTGCTATTATGATGATTTTTCTTATACAGGCTTTCTTTAAATTTAATTTTTTTCCATATATTAGATTTCATTAGTTAATCAAAAAAGTTTTTATCAATATCGTAAATATTTTTTCAGAAATGCTATTTATAAATTAAATGTTGATTAGATATTTATAGCTGTGTAATAAGATTTATCAAGTATGACCAAAAAAATATTAGTTACAGGGGGGTGTGGGTTTATAGGTTCTAATTTTCTTAATATAATGGTGCCAAAATATAAAAAAACTAAGTTCTTAAATATTGATAAATTAACTTATGCAGGGAAATCTGAAAATGTCAGAAATCTCAAAAATTTGAAAAATTATAATTTTTTGAAACTTGACATTTGTAATTACACAAAATTACAACAATCAATTAATAAATTTAACCCCGAAATAGTAATTCATTTTGCAGCTGAGTCACATGTTGATAATTCGATTAAATCACCAGGAAAGTTCATTCAATCAAATATTTTAGGGACATACAATATTCTTAGATCAATAAATAAAAAAATATTCTTAGTACACATTTCTACAGATGAAGTTTATGGTCATGTTATAAATAATAAATCCTTTAATGAAACAACAAAATATAACCCTCGATCTCCTTATTCAGCATCAAAAGCTTCTGCTGACCATCTTGTTAGCTCATGGAATAGCACATATGGTTACAAGTCTACCATTGTAAATTGTTGTAATAATTTTGGACCCAATCAAGATAAAGAAAAGTTTATTCCAGTTATTATTAACAATATTTTAAATAATAAAAAGATCCCTATTTATGGGAATGGAAAACAAAAACGAGAATGGATATATGTAGATGATTTTGTTGCAAGCATAGATTTTATAATTTCTAAAAACTTATTTAAAGAAAATTTTGTAATTGGCAGTGGCATAAGATTTGAGAATAAAATATTTGCAAAAAAAATAATATCAATATTCAAAAATAAGCTAAATTATGATGAAAAAAAAATAAAGTTAATTCGTGTAAGTGATAGACCTGGACACGATATAGAGTATAAGATTGATAGCTCTAAATTAAGAAAATTAGGCTGGAAACCCAAAACAAATATTAGTAATGATTTACTTAAAACAATAAATTTTTATAAAACAAAAAATAAATAGTTTATTTTATGAAGGCAATATTATTAGCAGGTGGAACAGGCACAAGGTTAAGACCTGCAACATTGGGAATAAACAAGCATCTTATGCCAGTTTATAACAAACCAATGATTTATTATTCACTTAGTATTTTAATGTTATGCAAATTTAGAGAAGTAATACTCATATGTGATGCAGACAGTAAGAAAATTTATGAAAAAATATTTTCTGATGGAAAACATTTAGGAATGAAAATTCATATAGTTATTCAAGAGAAAGCAAACGGTATTCCAGAAGCTTTTTTAATTTCAAAAAAATACTTAAAAAATGAAAGTGCCTGTTTGATGCTAGGTGATAATTTTTTCTTTGGTCAGGGATTTTATGATTTATTAAAAAAAGGGACTAATTTAAAAAAAGGAGCATTTTTTTTAGCTTATAATGTGCCAAATCCAGAAAAATATGCAGTTTTAGAAAAAAAAGATAATCAAATTTTAAGTATTGTAGAAAAGCCTCAAAATCCAAAAACAAATTTAGCTATTCCAGGCATTTATTTTTTTGATAAAAATGTAGTTAATTATTGTAAAGATTTAACCAAATCTAAAAGAGGTGAATTAGAAATTGTAGACTTAATAAATATATATATAAAAAAAAGCTCAGTTAAATTTGAAGAAATAGGTAGAGGTATTTCCTGGCTTGATATGGGGTCATTTGAAGATTTGAATGATTGTTCAAATTATATAAGAGCAATTGAGAAAAGACAGAATTTTATGATTAGTTCACCTGAAGAAATTGCTTTTCTAAATAAATGGATAACAAAAAAAACATTACTTCAAATTTCTACTAAATATAATAATGACTATGGAGATTATTTAAAAAAATTATGTCTTTAAAAACACAATATACTAAGTGTAAAGTTACTGGCCAAAAAATACCTGTTATTTTTAATTTTGGAAAAATGCCAATTGCAAATAGCTTTTCAAAAAAAGTTGATAAGAAAAATTTATATGAGATGAAAATTGCTTTCAACGAAAGCAATGGGTTATTTCAACTTGTTAGCGCACCAAAACCAAAAAAACTTTTTAATGATAACTATGCCTTTATGTCCTCAACATCTAGCTCGATGAAAATACATTTTAAGAATGTTGCTAATAGCATCAAAAAGATGATGAAAAAAAATAGTAAAATAATGGAAATAGGTTGTAATGATGGAATTTTTTTACAAAATTTTAAAAATTTTGACCATTTAGGTATAGAGCCATCAAAAAATGTATGTAATGTTTCTAGATCAAAAAAGTTAAAAGTTTTAAACTCCTTCTTCACCGAAGAATTGATTGATCAAAAGAAGCTTCATAATAAATTTGATATTATTTTTGCTGCAAATGTAATTTGTCACATACCAAACATGTTATCTTTATTTAAATGTGTTGAAAAATCTTTAAAACAAAATGGTTATTTTATATTTGAAGAACCCTATCTAGGTGCCATGTTAGAAAAAACTTCCTATGATCAAATTTACGATGAGCATTTCTACATGTTTTCTGCAAACTCAATTATATCAATTTTAGATAAATTTAATTTAGAACTTGTTAGCGCAGAGAGAATATCTACCCATGGTGGATCAATGCGGTATTATGTAAAAAAAACAAAATCTTTTAAAATAAGCAAACAACTAAAACAGGTTTTAAAGTATGAAAAAGATCTTAAAATATCAAAAATCAAGACTATCAAAAAATTTGCTGCAAATTGCATAAATTCAAAAAAAAGAATTTTGAAAATAATGAATGAAATTATTGCAAAAGATGAGGATATTTATGGTTACGGAGCCACTTCTAAGAGCACAACTATCCTCCACTTTTGTGATGTAAAAGATAATTTTATACAAGGAATTTTTGACAATACGCCAACTAAAATTAATAAACATTTTCCAGCAAAAAAAATAAAAATTATTGATTATAAAGAATTTAAAACCATAAAACCAAAATATTGTTTTTTATTTGCTTGGAACCATTATAAAGAAATATTTAAAAAAGAAAAAAAAAATCAAATAAAATGGTTTTGTCATATTAATAAAAAACATTTCCCAAAAAATGTAAGAAAAAACTTTATTTAATAATGCTTTTTTTTGCCAATCCAAAGTCAGAATATATTTACCTCAAAAAGAAAATAGATACTAAAATCAAAAAAGTTTTAAATAGTAATTCTTATATATTAGGAAAAGAAGTTGAAAATTTTGAAAAAAATTTTTCAAAATATATAGGTTTAAATTTTTCAGTCGGTGTCTCAAATGGAACAGATGCTATTATTCTAGCGTTGCAAACAATTAATATTAAAAAAGGCGACGAGATCATAACGACATCACATACAGCATTTGCAACTATTGCTGCTATAGTAGATGTTGGTGCAATACCTGTATTCATAGATATTAAGGAAGATGATTTTACTATCGATACATCTAAGATAGAAAAAAAAATTACTAAAAAAACAAAAGCTATTATCGCAGTCCACATTTATGGCAATCCAGTTGATATAAAAGAAATCATAAGAATTAAAACAAAATTTAAAATTACATTAATTGAAGATTGTGCTCAAGCACATGGTGCCGAGTACAATAAAAAAAAAGTTGGTACTTTTGGAGATTTTGCGACTTTTAGTTTTTATCCAACTAAAAATTTATCTACCTTTGGAGATGGAGGGATGGTTTGCACTAATAATAGTAAAATGTATAAAAAAATTAAATTATTAAGAGAGTATGGCTGGACTAGAAAGAATTTTAGTACACAAATGGGATCAAATAAAAGATTAGACGAACTACATGCTGGTATCTTAAGCATTAAATTAATCCACTTGAATAAATTCAACAATAAAAGAATTTTAATTGCTAAGAAATTTCTAAAAGAAATTAAATCTAAAAAGCTAATACTACCAAACATAGATATTTTAAAAAAACATGTTTTTCATCTTTTTGTTATAAGAGTTAAAAACAATCAAAGAGATCAATTTCTAAATTATTTGAAAAAAAATAACATTTTTGCAGGGATTCATTATCCATTACCAAACCATCAACAAAAGCCATTTATAAAATATAATAAAACCAAACTTCCTGTAACTGAAAAAATCTCCAATGAAATTACCTCAATACCTAATTATCCACTTTTAAGCACAAAAGAAATTAATAAGATAATTAGAGTGATTAATAATTTTTAATTCATTAAATTAAATTAAATTAAATTTTTCAAAAATAAAAATTTATTATTTTCATGTTATTAATTATAATTATTTTCTAAGTTTTGACATAATGACTTTTTCTTCAGAAAAAATTATCTTAACTAGTCCACCTAATGATTTTCAAAAGCTTTAATGTCTTTAATTGATCTTGCAAAACGTAAATATTCAATTGAAGTTTGCTGACTGGTATCCCACATAGATTTATCTAATGTTATATGTCTTGCAATAATTTTTGCTCTAAAAAAACAGTAGCAATTGATGATGATAAATTTATCTCATGATCAGAGTAGCCTGTGATTAATCTTTTAAATATTTGACACTAAAAATAAGTGCATCACTTTCAAATATTTCAACTAATTCTTGTGCATCATTATCTGACAGTGCTTTAGAACACCATTTTGGGTATTATCTTCCCATCTAGTTTTATCAAGATGTCTATTTCTTACTAAATCTTTGTTTGTAAAAATATCAAAAGTATCAAAACCAATATATTGACAAACTAATTAGTCATAATACAGTTTTATCAAACCTCCAAATAAAACAGTATTTATTCTTACTACAAATCTAATTTCTGCAATGTGTCTAGGCACATGTTTTATTCTTAAGTAAATATTCTAAATCAATATCCCCAATAACTTTATTTTGCTCAATGGATAAAATATATTTTATAATTTTTTACAGTTCTAATCTTTTATATAATTTTTTTTTAATACGATTTAAAATAGATAATTTAGGATTAAAGTGTGGTCTTTTAAAGTCAAATCTTAAGACTTTCCTGTAATAATTTTTTTTTATTACACCTGCTTTGTGTGGAGTATTAGTATCAAAAAAAATTACATCGCCAGTTTTACCTGTCATTGGCATTAAACTTCCATCAAGATCTTTATCATTAATACTATTTAATCCTTTTTCTTTATAATCTTGGGGTAATTGTTTTCTTTTTTTTTCTATATTAATAGTATTTTTCACTCGTCCTAAATGGATAGGACCGTGCTCTAAAGATACATCATGAAGATAAACCATTGCTTTTAAATATCTTCGCTTATCTATGTGAGGTATATAGGGCAATTTTGTTTTTTTGGAATCATTTGATAAAGAGTTAACTAACCATAATTTTTCAAAATTTAAGTCAGTAACGTTAGCAATTAACTCAAATTTTTTTTGAATTCTATTTAATAAAGATAAAAACAAAGGTTCATTTAAGATATCGTCATTTTTAAGTTCATAGACATGAGAATAATCTTTACGATTATATATATTTTTTTCGTAAATTATATTGAACCTTGTAAGTAAATTTTTGGATAAATTTTCACCAATAAACTTTCTGTCTTTAGTATAAAGAAAATTATTTACCATAACATTTTAAAATTAAATTTGTTTAATTTTAACATTACGTTTTAGTTTTTCAACAATTTTAGTTAATATGAACTAAAATAGAGATAGGTTTAAGATTGTATCACTAGATTTCTAATATAATAACATTTTTTTTTAAAATTAATTAATATTTAATTTTTATTTAAAGTTTTTGTTGTATGTGCTGGTTAAAATAAAATATAAAACAATCATATAAATGGTTAGTAGCTTAATAAAATTTAATTTAGATTTAATCAAAAGAATATTATTTAAATTAAAAGGTCATAAAACAGGATTTCAAAAAGATAAATTTTTTTCATTAGAAGAAATTAAAGATACACAGACTTACGATAATTCAAATTTGATTAAATATATTTTTAATAAAGCAAAAAAAGCAAGAAAAGCTGGTCTTTATGAGCAGGACAGTATTATATTTAATAAACCCAGACCTAATAAACTATTTATCGATTTTTTACTTTATGATTATTTGGAAAAAATCCAGTTTAATAAAACAATTAAAATTCTTGATTATGGAGGAAGTTTTGGAAATACTTTTTTTTCATTAGAAAATTACTTAAATTTAAAATTTGATTGGAACGTTTTTGATCAAAAAAAAAAAATTCAACTAGCAAAAAAGACTAAAGTATTTAAACCTGTGAATTTCATTTATAAACATGAAATTAAAAAAAATTATTATTATGATGCAGTATTATTTTCAACCTCTTTGCAATATATGGAAGATCCTTTACAAGTTTTAAAGGAATTAAGAAATACTTCTAAAATAATATTAATTAATAATTTAATTTTATCAGATACTAAAAAAAATTATTTAAGAATTGAAAGACCAGATCCAACAATTTACAATTATACCTATCCATGTTGGTTTTTAAGTAAAGCAAATTTTCTAAATAGCCTAAAAAATTACTACAAAATTACTTTAATCAAAACAGTTGAACCTTATTCTTTAAATGACGGTGAAAACTATTATAATCTAAAATTATTTAAAAAAAAATGAATTATTGTACTTATTTTGATAAAAATTTTTTAGTACAAGGTCTTACTTGTATACATACATTAAAAAAATATAATAAAGATGCATTTTTTTATGTACTTGCCCTAGATAGGGAAACAAAATTAAAGTTAGAAAGTTTGAACTTATCTTTTATAAAAGTGATTGAACTTAATTTGTTGTACAAAAAATTTCCTACATTACAAAACGAAAAAACAAAAAGAAATTTGGGTGAATTCTTTTTTCTTATTACACCTTTTTTAATTAATTTTCTTTTGAAATATCAAAAGATAAACCATATTATATATGTAGATGCTGATTTAATTTTTTTTTCAGACGTCACTAAAATAAAAAGTCTTTTTAAAAAAAATGATATATTGGCATCTTATCACGACCCTGCTGATAATAAAATTACAACAGGAAAATATAATGTTGGTTTTTTAGTATTTAGAAATAATTCTAAAGTTTTGAATTTACTGTGTATTTGGATGAAACAATGCATGATCTCGACAACTATAGCGCATAATTATTCTGATATTATTTGTGGTGATCAAAAGTATCTTGAAAGTTGGGAAAAAAATAAACAATTTCGCTTTTCTGGAATTAAAATTAAAAATTTTAACATCGGTGGATGGAATATAACTAAAAAAAATTTTTCAAAAAAAAATGGAATTTTAATGTGTGATAATTCAAGATTGTGCTGCATACATGCAAATTTTATTAAATTTAATTTAAAGAAGGGCTCTTTTATTTCTTCTAGATCAAATAATTCTTCAAGAATAATTTACAATTATGAGATTAAAAATATTTTCATTGAAGTTTGTAGACTTTATAAAATTAAGTTATTAAATGATTATAAAAAATTTTTTAGCATCAAATATTTAATACAAAGGTTTTTGTTTAAAAATTTATTTGATTTAAACTGAAGTTACTAAATACTTAATATTATGATTTCACCATTAGTAATTTTTGCGTTCAATAGGCCTGCTTATTTAAAGAAATGTTTAATTTCTTTGAAATTAAACTCACTTTCATGCAAAACTAAAACTTATTTTTTCATCGATTATCCAAAATTTGAAAAGGATTTCAAAAATTATAACAAAGTTATTAAAATAATTAAAGAAACAATTATTTTTAAGCAAAAGATAATAATTCAAAGAAAATATAATTATGGATTAAAAAAAAATATTCTAAGTGGTATAGATTACGTTTTAAAAAAAAACGAGACAGTTATTGTTTTAGAAGATGACTTGTATCTAAGTAAATATTTTTTAGATTATATGAACAAATATCTTCAGTTTTTCAAAAATTCAAAAAAAATAGCAAGCATTCATGGCTATTGTTATCCAATCGATAAAAAAAATCTTAATAATTTTTTTTTATTAAGAGGTGCAGATTGTTGGGGATGGGCTACATGGCGAAGAGCATGGAGACATTATAATGATGACAATTTGTTTTTAGCAAAAAAAATTAAAAATATGAATGAAATTAATACATTTAATTTTAATAATTCATTTAATTACTATGACATGTTAATCAATAGATCCTCAAGTACTTGGGCAGTTAATTGGTATGCATCAGCATTTATAAAAAAAATGTTTACCCTATATCCAAGGAACCCTTATGTAAAAAATATTGGAAATTCTGGCTTAGGAACTCATTCAAACAAAATAGATAAAAGATTTGATGTTTCCTTAAGTAGTAATTTTAAATTTGAAAAACTATTTATAAAAGAAGATATATTAGCAAGAAAAAAATTTGAACAATTTTTTAAATATAACTTTAAAAAAAAATATATTTTCATAAAAATAATAAAAAACTTTATTATTTTTATGAAAAAATTATGGTTTAAAAGTTAACTCGATATCACTTTCTAAAGGATTATTTTTCATGTCTAATTCATGTGGAAGTACCAAATTATCATCTACAATCCTTGGGTTTCTTTCAAACGTTAACTCAATAACCAAAGGATCGCCATTTTTATCTTTTGGAGAAAAATTATTTGGATGGATATGAATTAAACTTAGGTTTAATTTTTTACAAAAGTCATAAATTATATTCTTATGGTAATCAAAATCATGGAATTCGATTACTAATCCTATAATTCTACTTTGATTTTCAATTATTTCTTCAAGAATTCTATATTCTGAACCCTCTATGTCTATTTTTAAAAAAATATTATCATTTTTAATATCAATAAATATATTTTTTAAATCATCATAGGATATTTTTTTCTGAATAAAATCAATCTTTTTTCTTATTTTAAGAAAATTAATTATGTTTTTGAAATATTTGATAAAGTTTAATCTACGATAATAAGGTAGCAAAAATAATTCAATAATAAATTTTTTAACTAGATATTTTAAAATTGATTTATCATCAAAACATTTTACTTTAGAATTCATATTTGTAATTTGAAAATCTTTTTCAAATTGCCAATTATCTTCTATTCCAAAACTTATTAAAGTTTCTGCGTTTTTTAAGGAATTTTCGCCAACAAGATAACCCCCATCATTAAGACTTCCTAGTCTTACAAGTTTGTATTTCTTTTTTGGTTTTAATACTTTATCTATGGCCATTGTTTTAATAGGCTGCTAGCGAGTTATTATATTATCGTACAATATATCGAAAAATAAATAATTATTTTTAAATAAATAGCATAATAAGTTATTAATTTAAATTATTTCTTTAATAATTATATGTATAAATATAAATGAAACAAAAAATATATTATTTAATTATAAGAATCCTTTCATCTCTCATTCCAATTAATATTCTCAATAAGCTAGTATTGATTTTACAAAATATTTTAGGGAAAGGTATTAGTATAAGTATGGAAAGTGAAGTTAATTCAGTAAGAAAATTTTTAAAAAAAGATGTAAAAATTATATTCGATATTGGTGCTAATTATGGAATTTATACTGATGAACTTCTGAAGCATTATCCTAATGCAAAATATTTCTTATTTGAGCCTCTTAAAGAGCCCTATCAATATCTTGTAAATAAATTTAAAAATTATCCTAACATTAAAGTATTTAATAATGCTGTATCTGATAAGAATTTATCATCACATATTTATTATGATAAAATAGGCTCGGGAGCAGCATCTCTTAACAAAAGAAAACTTCAACATTTTAATGTTGAATTTAATAAAGTTGAAAAAGTTGAGTTAATTTCATTGAATACTATTTTTAAAGACGACTTTAAAAATGAGTTTTTTAAAATAGATTTTTGTAAGATTGATATTGAGGGTCACGAATTCACTGTTTTAAATTCGATTAAAGATAATTTTGAAAAATTTAATCTTATTCAATTTGAGATTGGTGGGTGTAATATAGATAGTAGAACATATTTTCAAGATTTCTGGTACCTTTTAAAAGATAATTTTGATATTTATAGAATTAGTGCTTCTGGACCTATATTAATAAATAAATATAGAGAATTAGATGAGACGTTTATAATGACAAACTATTTAGCAGTTAATAAAAATTAAAATTTTAAAAATATCTTATGATAGAAGTTGGACTCAAAAATTTAAATAATTCTTGGAAAATTCTTGGACTTAATTTTTTTATACTAGGATTAATATTAATAATTTTTTCACATATTGCTGATACTGATGATTGGTATTTTCATACAATATTTATTGTTTTAAGCTCATTCATTATTTTTAAGCAATTTATGAAATTTACTTATATACCAAAAGAAACATTATTTATTGATTTACGTTGGATTTTTCTATTTTCATTTTGGTTTTACTTTATATTCGGGTCATCATTACTAGTATTTGGTAGTGATGAATTGATAAGTAATACAAAAAATATTTATTCTGTGGATATAAAAACTGTGTTAAGAATTAATTCAATAAATTCAATAGGTTTGAGCATTGTTTTGTTAACAATATCTTTTATTAATATTTCGTGGCCCATAAATATTATGGGTAGACTTAAAAAAGAAATAAAATATTTTGATCCAATGGGCCACAGATCTCTAATAGTGGCCATTCTTTTTTGTTTTACTTCTTTTGTATATACCTTTTTAATAAGCATTGCATATGTCGAAAAAATTTTTTTGTTTGGGATTTTTCAAATTTTTCAACATGCTGGAATTGGTTTTGGATTAGTTTTCTTTTACTATAAAGGAAGGTATCGTATTTTAATCTGTTTTATTGTTGCTGTTTATTTCTTTCTTTATACAATTAGTGGCATTTATTTTTCAAATAAGTCATTATTAGCTGCTCCAATTGTCTTTTTAACAACAATTTTTTTTATTAAAATAAATTCGTTTAAATTACTTACAATATTATTTATTGGATTTTATTTTTTATTTCAAACTCTTGGTGGTTATACAAGCTATAACAGGAGCTACAATAATGATACTAAATTTACAAATATTATAAATTTAAATGACTCAAAACATACTTACTCATTATGGGATAGATTAAATTATACATCTTCCCAAGCAGCAGCAGTAGAACTTTACAATCAAGGTGATGGAGGGGATAGTCTAAAAAATATTTTTTGGTTATTTGTTCCAAGATTTTTAAATAAGGATAAACCAGATGTTTCAAAATCAGGATCAAAATTTGCTAGTAAATTTAGAGAACACTCAGGATCGAGAGACTCTCCAGGGGTGATCATAGAGGGCTATTATAATTATGGATGGATTGGTTTAATTTTAGTAAGTACTTTAATTGGATTAATTTTAAAAATATACTCTATTTTAATCAAAGAAATAATTGATAATAAAATCTATGCATTTTATTTTTTAATATTTTCAGGTATCTGGACTTGCTTTAGAATTGATGGTCTTTTCATCACAGATTATTTAGGTCAATTGATTCTTTTTCTGTATTTTATCATATTACTTAATTTTTTTTTAATAATTTTACGTAGTTTAACTTACTCCAAAAAAAACTAATTTAAGTGGAATTATTTTTAAAGAGTAAAAAATTATTATTTAACAAGTTGAGATATATATAATATTGAGTAATTGTAAAAAATTTAATTAATATTAATAAATAATAATTTTTCTACAATAAGATAATAAATTGTGCAAAATTTAAATAACAAAAAAATACTTTATGTGGGAGAACATTTTCAAGGAAGTACTTCACTTCAAAGGTTTCTTACGCTTAAAAATCTTGGATACTCCGTGGATGAAATTAATTTTTTTAAAACTTTTCATAAAAACTCAATTAAAGGTATAATTTCAAGAATTTTGCATAAATTTTCTTATTCAATTGATTTTGTTTCAGCCAATGATCAGATTTATAAAAAAATTTCTTTGGAAAAATATTATATACTTTGGATTGATAAAGGGCTTACAATAAATCCTAACTTAATAAGTGATATTAAAAAATCTAATCGTGTAAAATTTGTAGTTGGTTATTATGTTGACGATATGTTTCGAAAATATAATCAATCTATTCAATGGAAGCAGGGCTTGCCACTTTATGATTTAGTTGTGACTAATAAGTCTTATAATGTAAATGAATTATTATCCATGGGTGCTAAACGTGTAGAATTTGTAAATAATTGCTATGATGCTGCAATTCATAGACCAAAAAAAATCTCTGCAATAAATAAAAAAAAATTTGGTGGTGAAGTTGGCTTTATTGGCGCCTGGGAAAAAGAAAGATTAAATAGTATGCTATTCTTAGCAAAAAAGGGAATACAATTAAGATGGTGGGGAGGTGGTTGGTCTAATAAAAAATTTAAGTCTACTTCTCCAAATCTTATATACGAAGATAATGCTGTTTGGGGAGATGATTATGCTGATGCTATTAATTCATTTGATATAAATTTATGTTTCTTGAGAAAAATAAATCGTGATTTACAAACAACTCGTAGTATTGAGATACCAGCTTGTGGTGGTTTTATGTTGGCGGAGCGAACAGAAGAGCATCAAATTTTATTTCAAGAGTCAAAAGAAGCAGAGTTTTTTTCTAATAATGAAGAATTACTCGATAAGACTAGATTTTACTTAGCAAATCCCAATGTTCGTTTAAAGATTGCTTTAGCAGGCAGGGAAAGATGTGAAAAATCAGGTTATAGTTATGAGTCAAATTTGTCTAAAATTATTTCATTGTTAGAAAATTCTTAAAATAATGAAAAAAGAAATTAAGTATTTTTTTAGAAAACCCACAAACTCATGTAGTATAGAGAGAGTGTTTAGAGATATAAAAACCGAAGTGTCTAAAGAATTTAGAATAGGCTATTACATCAATCGATTTAAAACAGAAGGTGTTTTAAAAAGAACTTATGACATAATTTATTCATCTTTAAATCAATCTGATATTAATCATGTAACTGGTGATGTTCACTATTTGACATATTTTCTCTCAAAAAGAAAAACAATTTTAACTATTCATGATATTGGCACATATTATAGGCTGAAAGGTTTAAAAAAACTTATCTTTTGGATATTTTGGATATGGTTACCTATAAAAAGGTGTTCAGTAATTACAACAGATTCTCGAATCATTAAAGATGAGATATTAAAAGTTACAAATTGTGAGGCAAAAAAAATTAAAGTCTTATATGCTCCTGTTTGTGAAATTTACAAGCCATCAATAAAAATTTTTAATAATAAAAAAATTAGAATATTACATGTTGGATCAACAGATAATAAAAATTTAAAAAATCATGTTGAAGCTTTAAAAAATACAAATATTTCATTTGAATTAGTGATTATTTGTAGCGATCCAAAAAAAGTAAGAAATATTCTAAAAACTGCAAATTTTAAATATTTAATATTTTCTAATTTAAGTTTAAAAGATATGTATCGACAATATAAATTATGTGACATTTTGCTATTTTCCTCATTATATGAAGGTTTTGGTTTGCCAATAATAGAAGCTCAAGCAGTTGGAAGACCTGTTGTAACTACTAACTATGGATCTATGAAAGAAATAAGTAATGGATCAGCCTGTTTGGTTAATCCAAAAGATCCCTCTTCAATTTGTGCAGGCATAGAAAAAATTATTAAAAACAAAAAATATAGAGATTACTTAGTAGCTAAAGGATTTAAAAATGTCGAAAGATTTAAAGCTCAGAAAATTGGACGAGATTATGTAAGTCTATATAAAAATTTTATATAAATGAAAAAGATAAGAAAATGCCGAACAATTTAAATAAAAGTTTTAATGTCAATCACTATTAGAATTAAGGGAGGTATTGGAAACCAGTTGTTTATGTACGCAGCTGCTCGAAGATTAGCTTTTATAAATAATCAAGAGCTTCTAATAGATAATATTAGTGGATTTGTTAATGATAAAAAATATAATCGTAAATATCAGCTAGATTACTTTAATATCCCATGTCGAAAGTTAAATTCTATAGAATGTAAACAGCAATCTTCTAGGGTTAGAAGATCATTGCAAAAAATCACAAACTTTTTTTTACCGCTTAGGTCAAAGAGATATATAAAACAAGAAGATATTTATTTTGATAGTCGAATACTCAATTTAAAATTTAAACATAATCTCTATCTCGAAGGTTATTTTCAAAGTGAAGCTTATTTTAAAGATTTTGACTTTCAAATAAAAAAAGATTTAGAAATTTATCCACCAAAAAATCACTCTAACATTAAAATGGCGACGAAAATAAAAAAAAATTTTCCTGCTGTCGCATTACATTTCCGTTTTTTTAATAAAACTCCCAATAACACAATTGAAAAAAAATCCTCAATTAATGTCCCTGAAAATTATTATCGTGATGCTATACAAAAAATTGACAAATTATTTCCAAATGCTCACTATTTTATATTTTCTGACAATCTAAAACTAGCAAGGACTCAAGTGCGTTTAAATGACAAAAGAGTGACGCTGGTAGGTCATAATGATAATGATTCAAATGCTTATGCAGATCTTTGGCTAATGACACAATGCCAACATTTTATTATAGCAAATAGTACTTTTAGCTGGTGGGGTGCTTGGCTTGCAAAATCTAAAGATAAAGTTGTTATTGCACCAAGCACTAGTAAAAAATATGGACATTGGGCTGATCCTAAATTATTGCCAAAGGAATGGATACAATTATGATTAAAAAAAAATCTTTAATATTATATGCGCCAGGTGTACACACTGGAGGGGGATTTGTATTAATCAAAAATATAATTGAGTGTATTAAAAATTCTATAATTTTTGTAGACGAGCGTCTTAAATTAGATAGTTACAGTAAAAGTAATATAAAAATAAAAATATTTCACTCTTTATTAGGAAGAATAGTTGCAGAGTTTAAACTTTTAAGCGCATATAAAAAAAATAAAAAAAATATTGTTTTCTGTTTTCATGGAATTCCTCCTTTTTTTTTAAAAAAGAATAAAAACATTGTATTATTCTTACAAAACTCTCTTCATTTTGAAAAATTAAATTATTCAGAGTATCCTTTTAAAACCCTCATAAGACTATTTATTGAAAAGCTACTTCTTAGGATTTTGATTTATAAAGTTGGAACCTTTGTTGTTCAAACACCTAATATGAAAAAATTACTGATTGATGGATTGTTAAAGTTTAAAAAAGAAAAGTGGTCGCAAATTAAAATTATACCTTTAGTGTCTAAAAAAATAAAAATAAAAATAAAAACAAAAAAAATTCAACAACAAAAAAAACTTAATTTTATTTATGTAGCTGAGGGATTGCCTCATAAAAATCATAAACAATTAATAGACGCCTGGGTAGAATTATCAAAAAAAAATATTACTCCTACTCTAATATTAACTATTGGAAGTAAATATAAAAGCATTATCAATTATATAGAGAAGAAAAAAAAACTTCATAAACTTAAAATAAATAATTTAGGACAAATTTCTCAAGAAAATTTAGTCAAACAATACGATAAAGCCTCTGCATTAATCTATCCATCTTATACGGAGTCTTTTGGGCTACCTTTGCTAGAAGCATCATCTTTCAATTTACCAATTATAGCCTCAGAACTAGATTTTGTAAGAGATGTTTGTAATCCCCATCAAACGTTTAATCCTAAATCACATATTTCTATTTCAAAAGCTGTTGAGAGGTTTTTAAATTTAAAATTATATAAATTAAAAACTTTCTCTGATAGAAATTTTGTTAATAAAATCTTGAATACAAATTAGGATTTATTTGATAAATTTTTATCTGTATTCAATCTTCCAAGGGTTCCAAAAATTATAGTCAAATCTATAATCATCACCCAAGCTATCTTTAGTGTTTTTATCTGAATAGAAAGTTATTTTAGTATTTGGCTCAAGTGACATAAAGCCATTAGCATATCCTGCAGGTATTTCCAAAATTTTTGGATTTTTTTGTGATAAAAAAAATTTTTTTATTTCTAGTTTTTTTGATGGTTTTTCCCAATTTTTAATCTTAACTAAACATATCATGGCGGAACCTTCTCTAACTATAGCTGCTTTAGACTCTTTTTTGTGTCCATGCCATGCTCTTATAAAATTACTTTGATAATTTGTGACATCATAAAATCTTACGTATTTAGTTAAATCAAATGAATTACAAAATCGCAAGTATCCCCTGTCATCAACTGCCGTATCAATATTATTAAAACTAATCTCACTCATACAAAAAATTATTTATATTTTTTAATTCTCTTTTATTAACACTAATAAATGTCTTAGTCGTTAGTAAATTACTATATATACTATCTCTAAATTTTATTTCTTTTTGCTCAAAGATTTTATTAAATTGATTTATTGAGTCTAATACAGTTGAAAATTTTTCGTTAGGAAATAGATTTTTATATTTTTTGAATGATACTGCATAATTTCTAGCATCCACATTTTCACTCGATAGTGATATAGATGATCCTGGAACATTTTTTTCAATTAGCTTAGCAATTTCATTAATTGTACCATTTAGCTCATCACATCCAACATTATATACATCTTGAGAATTAGTTATTTTATAATTTAAGAAATTCATTATCGATTTGGACGCATCTTTAACATGCAAAAATGGTCTTTCTTGATCTCCACCAAAAACTGTTATTTTTTTATCATAGTATGCTTGTGCTATAAAAAGGTTAACGACTAGATCAAATCTTAATCTTTCAGCTGGACCAAATATTGTTGAAAATCTTAAAATCTTAGTATCAATTTTACTTTCCATTAATTCTTTTTCAGAGTCTAATTTTGTTTTAGCATAAAGTGAGACTGGATTTGTTGAGCTATTCTCGTAACAAAGCTCATTAGTTTTTCCATACACTGAGCAGCTAGAAGCAAAAATTAATCTTTGTATTTCATATTCAAAACAAAGGTCTTTAATTATATTTGTTGTTTTAATATTAAAGTATCTAGTATCCTTTTCGCTTAAAGCACAAGCAGGATCACCAACAAGACCTGCGAGATGAACAACTTTAGAATTTTCTTTAAGAAGTTTTCCAAGCAGTATGACATCACTAGCGTATCCTTTTATAAAATTAAAATTTGAAAATTTACTAAATTTTTTTAAGACATCATCACCATACATGCAGCAATCAAGCACCGAAACTTTACTGCCTTTATTTAAAAGATCCAAAACTACACCAGATCCAATATATCCTAAACCACCTATAACTAACGTGCCTTGTCTTGATTGATTATAATTTTTGATAAAATTAACCTTAAATTCTTTAATATTAAGTAATATTCGAGGGAGCACCAACATAAAAACAAGAAGTAAATCTTGAAAAATGATTAACTTATAATAAATCTGAGAACCAAAAAATAATAGTTTAATAATGGATAAAATAAAACCTACCAAAACTAAGATTTTTAATTTATCAAATATTTTAAGCGTTGATGATTTACTATAAAATTTTATTAGTACTAAGAATAATATTAAAGAAATATTAAAAATTAAGATCGTAAAAAGTGTAGCTAAACTTACTAAGTTTATAAATATGACATTAACAAATAATATTGTAAATAAGTCATATATTATGGAGTAAGTCTTAGAATTCATCAGTATGCTATCTATCAAATTTATTTATATATGTCTTTAAAAACTATATTAGATAAAATTTGAATATAAATTATTAGATTTAGAAAATTTTTTTATTAAATATTAATTAACAGATTGGATGTTGTTTAGGAACTAATTCTGACATTTGGCAAAGGAACTATAAATTTTCCACCATTTTTTAAATATTCCGATCTTTTTTTTGAAATTTCAGCATGAAAGGGCCATGCAAATAAAACAAAATAATCTGGATATCCTACTTTTTTTAAATCATCCCAAGATATAATTTTTACATGTGTGCCAGGTGTGTATTTACCTCTTTTTGCTGGAGCATCATCTACCACATAATCAAGAACAGTTTTATCTAGTTTACAATAATTCATAATTATTGTGCCTCTTCCAGATGCACCATAACCATAGATAGTTTTGTTATCTTTTTTTAGCTTCTTTATAATTTCAATAATATCAGTTTTAGTTTTATATATTTTATTTTTGTAATTTTTTAGGTATGAAAGTTTATTAAACCCATTTTTATTTTCGTCCTGAATATATTTACCTACATTTTTAAAGTTAGCTCTTTTATCTTTTAGTCTACAACAAGAAAATCTGAGCGAACCCGATCTTAATTTAATTTTTTCAATGTTAAAAATTCTTAAATTATATTTTGAAAGAAATTTTTTTAGGGATTTTATAGTATAATATGTCATATGCTCATGATACATCATATCGTATTGTAATTCTTTGATGACAGTTCCAAGATAATATATTTCAAAAATAAATGTTCCATTCTTATCAAGCAAAAAATCAATTCCTTCAGCAACTGATTTCATATTATCAATATGTCCAAAAGAAAAGCTAGAAACTATAAGATCAATTTTATCGAAACGTAACTTAATTTTTTTAGCTAATTCTAAATTAAAAGGTTTATTGTACGCATTAATTTTTTTGTTACTTATTTTTTTAATAACATTTTTTGCAGGATCTACACCAATACAGTTTACTCCACTTTTCTTAACCATATGATTAAGAAATACTCCATCATTACAACCAATTTCTAAAACATTTCCACCATCTTTTAAATATTTTTTTGAAACTATTTTTGATAAATCAAAAAAATGTTTAATTAAGGTATTAATAGTAGAAGAAAAATAAAAATATTTTTTAAATAAAATGTCTAAGGGTATTACAGTATCAACCTGAACACTTGAGCAATTTTGACAAAACTGCATTGCCATTGGATATAAGAATTCATTTTTAATTTCAGATTTAGATAAAAAAGCTCCAGCTAGTGGCATTTTACTAAAATCAATAAAAGTTTTTAATTTTTTTGATTCACAAAGTCTACATTTTTTAAGTTTTTTATAGATCATAGTTTTTGTAGTTTTTTAAATTTTTATGTTATTATACAAAATTATATATATTGAAAATAATAATTTATCAAAATTAAGTTGACTTATTCACTAATAATCCCAATTTTTAATGAGGAACAAAATATTGAAAATTTGATAAACATTCTGAATAATAGTTTTTTAATTAAAGATAATAATTGTATTAATATAATATTAGTTAATGATGGAAGCATAGATAATAGTGAATATTTGATTAAATCTAAAATTAATAATAATGATAAGATATTACTATTAAGCCATAGACAAAATATCGGATATGGAGCTGCAATCAAAACTGGCATAAAGTATTCCAAAAATTTAGCTAACTACGTTGTTTTTGCTGATTCTGATTTAACAAATCCAATAGAGGATATAAAGAAAATTTCTATTTTTATGAAACAGGATGTGGATTTTATTCAAGCTAATAGATACAAAAATAATAAAGATAATATGGAAGTTCATAGAAAATTCATTGGAATAATAGGAAATTTTCTCTGCAGATTTTTTATGAATATGAAAATTAATGACTACACAAATGGTTTTAGAGCAGTAAAAACTAGTTTATACGATAACATTGAATTGATAGAAAATGACTTCAGTATTATTATGGAAGAAAAGTATAAATTAAAAAAATATATAGGTACAATCGCTGAGTTTAGTACAATTTTAGGTAGAAGAAGTGAAAATTTAACTAAAACTTCTTTTGAATACAGTTTTAAATTATTAATAAAATATTTATTTTATTGTGTTATGACTATTTTTAAAATTAATAAAAATTTAAAAAAAGTTGATTAAAATATTAATTCTTGGTTCTTCGGGAATGTTAGGGACTCAAATGGTAGCCACTTTTTCTAAAATTGATAAAAAAAGTAATTTTAAAATATTTACATCTTCAAGAAAAAAATCTAAAAACAAAATTTTTTTTGATGTCCTTAAAAAAGAAACATACAAAAATATTAATGTCATTAAGCCAAATTATATCATAAATTGTATTGGTCTAATAAAACCTAAAATTTCAATTAATTCCTCTCAATCAAATGTTGAATGTTTAAAAATTAACTCAATTCTACCAATATATTTATCAAATAATTTTAAAAATTCTAAAATAATCCATTTTTCATCTGATGGAGTTTTTAATGGTTCTAAAGGTAGGTATTTAGAAAATGACAAACCATCTAGTACTGATATTTATGGTGTTAGTAAGAGTATGGGTGAAATTGTTAAAAAAAATGTAATGAATATAAGATGTTCAATTATAGGATTTGAAAAAAAAACAAACTATTCAATCCTTAATTGGTTTTTAAATGTTAATTCTAAAAAAATTAAAGGATATAATGATCAATTTTGGAATGGTATTACCACCCTTGCGTTATCAAAAATTTGTGTGGGTATAATTAAGACAAAATTATTTCGAAATGGCTTGTTCCATATTTTTTCTAGAAATAAAGTTTCTAAGTATGAGTTATTATGTATTTTTAATAAATATTTGAATAACAATTCTGCAAAAATAAAATCAGTTAGTTCTCGAAATCCAATTAATATGACATTAGCTTCAGTTCACAATAAATATATTTTAAAAATTTGGAAGTCTTCAGGATATAAGTCTCATCCAACGATAGATTATTTGATAAAAGAATTGATTTAGATTTATATAAATGTATATATTAATTTATGTCTCATAAACCTCACTTATGTATAATTCTTGGTATAAGACCTGATGTAATCAGAGCGAGTATATTTCTTAACTTAATAAGAGAAGACTCGAGAGTTAAAGTGACCTTTATTTGGTCTGGTCAACATTATTCAGATAACCTAAAAGATATTTTTTTTAAAGAATTAGGAGTGAAAGATCCTGAAATTGAGTTAGGTGCAACAGGAAATAATGATGCCGAAGTTAGCTCTTCCATTATATCAAAACTTTACCCAGTTTTAGAAAGATTAAAACCAGATGCTGCAATGTTTCTTGGAGACACAAATACTGTTATTTCTTGCATTGCTGCAGCGCAACTCAATATCCCTATTATACATTTTGAAGGCTTAATGAGGTCTTATGATTGGAGAATGCCAGAAGAAAAATACAGAGGTATTATTGATCATTTATCAGATATTATTTATTCTTATTACCCTGAATATGAGAAGCAGGGTATTGCTGAAGGAATCAACCCAAAGGGAATAGTAATTGTAACCAATCCAATAGTTGACATATTAAATAAATATTATTTTGAAAAAAAATATTTTTTTGAAAAATTAGCTAGTGAAGATTTTTTCAAAAGTAGAAAATTAGAAAAAGATAAGTACTATGTTGCTACATGGCATAGAAGAGAAAATGTTCATATAGAATCTTCAGTTAGATCCATTCTAGAGTTATTATCTCATGCACCACTAACAGTTTACATGCCAACTTCTTACAGAACTCAAAAAGTATTAAAAGAAATGAAATTAACTTTACCTGACAATGTTATTATTGTTGATCCGGTTGGTTATAATGAGTTTCTTGTTTTAATGACAAATTCAGCAGGTGTAATTACGGATTCAGGCACGGTTGTTGAAGAGACTTCCGTTTTAGGCATACCTTCTTTACAGATGAGAAAAGCTACAGAAAGACCACAAACTTATGATTCAAAAAGTAGTGTAAAATTTGATCCAAGCAGACCTAAAGATTACCCAGCAGAAACTATATTTAAAAAGCTATCTTTTTTATCTAAAACAAAGTGGGAGCATAATTTGGGTGATGGTAAAGCATCTGAAAGAATCTATTTAGATGTGGTTGATAGATTGATTAATGACAAGGTGTCAAATCACAAAAGGGAAGATTATCATTTAAATACCGAAAGATCTTACCGTGAAGATGGAATTACTCTTAAATAAAATATTAATTTAATGTTTGAAGAGTATAAAAATTTATTTTTTATTTACTCTATTGGAATAATTTCTGTTGTTTTACTTAGTTGCTCTACATATTTTATTTCAAATAAATTTTCTCTAAAAATTAATAAAAAAAATAGTTATTATATTTTTTATTCTTCTTTTTTATTTTATATAATATCAATTTTGTATCTAACATTTGGAAAAATCCAAGCGCTTCATCATTATGTTGATTTTGGTACCCATTTAGAAATCCTTTGGAGAAATTCACAAGGCTTAGGTTTAACAACTTTAATGTCAGAAACATACCATGGTGGTAGTAATTGGTTTGCTGCTCATTTTACTCCTATTATTTATTTAACCTACGTTCCTGCTTTCACAATTTGGCCAAGTCCATATGTAATTCCTGTTTCAGAAACTTTATTTATAACAAGTTCTTTAATACCGCTATGGCTTATATCTAGAAAATATTTTAATTCTGATTTAAGCAGATTATTTATTTGTACTTTTTTATTTTATCCAACTATTTTTTACACAAATTTATATGGAATAGCTTATCTTGAGTTATGTATACCATTGTTTCTATGGCTTTTTTATTTTTTTGAAGAAAAAAAAAACACATTATTTATTTTATTTTTAATTTTATGCTTAATGGTTAGAGAGGAAGCGTCATTGGTGACATGTTTTCTCGGAATTTATATGATGATTAAAAAAAGATACCTACTAGGGGTTCTGACAATAATTTTAAGTCTTATTTATTTTTACACTGTACTATTTGTAATTATGCCTTCGTTTAGAGTTGAGGATTTTAATAAAGTACACGTAGCAGCTTATTGGTATAAAGGTTGGGGTGACACATATTCGGAGATGATTGCTAATATATTGTTTAATCCGATAGATGCTTTGAGTAAAATTTTTACTCCACCAAAAATTGGAAGTTTTGTGATGATTTTAATACCTCTTCTTTTCATGTCATTGGGTAACTTACTTGTACTTTTTATTGCAATTCCCAATCTTGCTATGAGTTTTTTAAGTTTTTCTATAACTCATAGTAGTTATATTTTGTATTATTTGTCTCCATCGCTGCCTATTTTTTTTTATGCAGCAATTTCAGGAATAAACAAAATTAGTAATTGGAAGGTGATTAATCAAAATGCTCTAATACATGCAATTCTTGTAGCAAGCATCTCTACAACAATTTTTTTTGGAGCCACACCAATTTCTATAGCATTTTGGAACAAAGATTATAAAGTTGGTGATTTTTACACTACAAACTTTCATTATAGTGCATACGTAGAATTAGAAAGGCACGTTGCAGCAAAAAATATTGTAAAATTAATACCTGAAAACGGGGTAGTTTCAGCAGAGCAACATTTAATACCTTTATTATATAAAAAAAAAAAGATGGTAGTTTTTCCCTCACCCGAGAAAGACATAGAGTATGTTTTGATAGATAGATATAATCCAAAAAAAACAGGTGGTTTTACTGCTAACACTCTAAGAACTGATCCAGAATTTGAATACCGAAAATATTTTCAGAGCAAAAATTGGATAATTATAAAGGAAGATTTAGGGGTTATACTTTTTAAGAAAATTGAGTAATTTTTTAAATTTCTTAATTTGTATTTAAAATTTTATTATAATTGTATATAAGCTTTTAATTACTTTACTGTTTAGTTTTATAAAACTATTTAAATAAAATGTACCATCTGTGTATTCTAACATCTCATTTCTATCCTGTTAAATCATCTTGTAGTAGTTTGTTTAAAGATTTAATTAAATCATTACTTAAAGATGAATTTAAAATTACAATCATGAACATTTCAGGAACTCAGAATAAAATAAGAATGATTAATACTAATAAGCTTACCTACATTGGTATAAAAAATTCAAACCTTAAATCTAAAAATAATTATTTGAGGGCAGTGGGAGACATCATTGCTATTACGAAAATAAAAAATTTTTATAATAAAAAAAATTTTAAAAAATTTGACCAAGTTATTGTATATTCACCGTCTATTTTTTGGGGCATACTTTTACCCAAAATAAAAAAAAAATTAGTTACTATAAAACTTGGAGATTTATATCCAAAATGGTTAGTTGATCATAATGTTATTAGTAAATTTAGTTTTAGTCATTTATTTTTGAAATTTTTTGAAATGCTACTTTATTTTCAAGCTAACAATATCTACGTACAAACAGAAAAAGATATTGAATATCTCAATAGGTACAAAAAAATTCTTAATTTTAACAGCGGTGTTATTTATAATTGGATTAATACCAGTTCTTTAATATGTAAAAGAGGAGATATAAAAAAAAGAAAATACATACGATTTGTATTTTTGGGCGTAATAGGTGTGGCGCAAGATTATAAACTATTAAATAAAATGATTCAGTATTGTAATGATAATAACCTTAAATCTACTTTCTTTTTTATTGGGTCGGGAACTAAAAAAGATGAATTAGTCAAATTAACCTCGCACTATAAAAATGTATTTTTCTTTTCAGAAATGAGTATTTACAAAATAGATAAAATTTTAAAAAAATGTGATGTATGTATTAGTACTTTAAGTCAAAATTTTTATTCTGAAAATTTTCCAGGAAAAATTTTAAGATATATGGTTAATAATAAACCCATATTAGTTCATTCTCCTAACAATTTTTTTTTAAAAAACTTAATTGAAAAATATTCTTTGGGTCTTTATTCCTCTGATGAAAAGCAATTTTACAAAAATATTTCGTTTATTTTTTCAAATTTTAAATCCTTTCAGCAAAAAGGAACAAATGGATTGGAAGTTGCTAAAAATAATTTTTCCTGTGAAAGCGCAAAAAAAATATTTTTTTCAAAAATATGAAAATTTATTTAACTGGATCAACAGGGTTTATAGGCAACCATCTAAGCATTCAATTATTAAAATTAT
>Ga0209425_10000439_pt1 | contig 50351 bp, 73 predicted proteins | sample COG_05_FD_184749 | JGI IMG/M metagenome (GOLD analysis project Ga0209425, IMG submission 184749) | Pelagic Microbial community sample from North Sea - COGITO 998_met_05 (SPAdes) (version 2) | ecosystem: Environmental > Aquatic > Marine > Neritic zone/Coastal water | place: Helgoland, sampling...
CCAAAGAAGGCAGTTAATATGTACATTAATAAGTTCGTAAATAAACTAGATAAAGATGAAGTCAATGCACTCAAAAAGAAGATTTGTCAACCTTAAAAACCCTCTTCGTACCCTCGTCAACTTCAGAGAGTATCTTAAACTTTGAAGTCTTGACGAGTTTCTCACCATTCTTAGTGACGAATGATTTCATCCGTTCAACTTCACCACGGGGCATTTTCCTGGTGTATTTGAGCGTGACGTTCTTGTTTCCAATAGACAGTACAGTCGATGTCATTTTAATATTTACCTATAATAAAATATGTTTGCTCTCATCATCCTCGCGATCGTTGATGTTATCATTCTCATGCGAACTGGTCAGGCACCCGTAGAGGACGGCAAGAAATGGACTGTTTTCGGGACCATGGGTTGTGGTTGGACTCGAAAGCAGTTGGACTATATGAAGAAAAGTGGAAAGCCCCACACCTTTGTCGATTGCGACAAGGAGGGGTGCAAGGGGATGAATGCCTACCCCACCCTAGTTAGCCCTGATGGTGAGAAGACCGTTGGGTACAGTGAAGTTTAAATACCACGAACCACAGCCAGAGCGATGGAGAGGGTGAAAGCATCAAGCATGGTGTTGATGGGCTTGAGCACGGTGATGTGCTTCACGAGGGAACGGTTCCACACGAGGCGAAGGAGGAAGGTGCTAATGAGAATGACGAGTACAAACATGAGGAACTCGGTGAGCGCATCGGATTTGGTTTGAGATTTGGTAACTTCCTGAATCATTTATTATATGTGGATATTTTTTTCTGTTGCAATTGTAAATGAAGGGACCACCACTGAGTGGTTCTGAAAATAAATTTACAAATAGAATGTGGGGCACCAAGACCGGCATAGGAAATAACAACTGTTATGCCTACGCTGTTGGTGACTATGAGGCATATAGGTGGCAGAAGTCTATTCCTGGGGATCGGTCTGGACTTTCTAATGGTAACCACAACTACACTCACTGCACAGGTCTCCCCAATCGCGTCATATCAGACAACCCGAAAAAGGTTTACAAGGCTGGACCGAATGAGAAATGTAAAAAGGGGTACTACAAAATCATGATGTTTGTGTGTCCTGGGAGACCCACCAATTACATCCGTCAAGGAGACTTCCATTTTTATAAACAACATGGGGTCATAGAATACAAAGTGAAGCCTGGTGATACTATCATGTCTGTGGCGAAGTTCTTTAATATTCCTGAATCACGGATAAAGAGGGCTGGTACATTCAGGGTTGGTAAGCGGATTATTTTTAAAGCGAACGTATTCAGTCACAAGCGTGGGTGGGCAACTGGGCCACTTCTGACTGATGCGAAGGGAAAGGTCATAAAAGATCCTCGAAAAGCTTCCCGAAACTATCCAGGTCTAAACTATGAAAGGTATTGTAGCTCATTCTGTGTCAAAAATAGAGGAATCAAAGTCGGCAAGACTCACCCCAAGGTCAGTAAGAATACTCTCTAAATCTGGTTGGGTTTCTACATCGAAATTTAAATCAAATAGATCCATTACAGTGAAAATAGATTCCTCATTCAATGACACCGAGTTCGCCACTGCTGTGTAATTGTTCTGAATCGAAACAATAATCTTAAATTGGGAAACATCGAATACCTTTCTACATGTGGGGCAAGTGTTCTTACCTCTATTTGTCCACTCCTGTAGACAGTGGGAATGAAACGTATGTCCACAACGGAGTGGAGGATTAGTCCTCGTCGCCTTGACTTCATTGAGGCATATGGAACATGTTGACATTCTACAAGAAGGTTTTAAAGTTTTTTTCATGATTTCTCTCAGTAAATATCGGGAACTTTGAGAAGGGGTACGTTACAGTTGTTGCAATCTTTATTACCCTGCTTCTCCTGTACCTTGGACATGAGACCCGGTCCCTGCTTTTGGAGAAGCTGGCGGTACGAGTAGTTGTCCTCGAAAGAGATGCCATTTTGTTTCATCACATAATTATTAAAAAGTTGCGCAGATGTATTCACGGTGAAGCATCGACCGTCGGCCATACCAAGTCGCTGAGACATATTGTTACTATCTAATTAGAAATTAATTTGTCTATTGGTAATTGTTTTCATCCAAGATTCAAATCCCTTTTCTCTGAGTTTCTCGACGAATGGATCACACCTGTATCCCAAATAAATGTCAAAGACATCGGTTTCCTCTGTGCGTGAGACCCGAATACTGGGATTCTCGTTGATGTGCTGGTTAATGATGTTGTAGGCAAATGCAATTTCCTTGAGGGTCTCTGCACCGGTGATGATGATTTTCCCAGTACTGAAGATACTGCATGTGATCTCTTTCATTTCATGAGCTGGTTTGAACTTAATCTTAACCGCCGAATATCTATCCGGTTCAAATGATACTTTGAAAATGTCATTGTACTCCTCGAACCAGTCAGCAACTTTCAGTAAGTTGATGTGGTAGTTGAGACTAAAGTTCGAGTTAATCATGACAACTCGGAACGAATCTTCGGGAACCTCAATTTTCAAATCCAAAAAGGTTTTGAAAATATGAATGATTTGAGTGATGATCCGTTTGCAATCAAAGAGGTCACAACACCCCGCTACCTGGATGCTCCCATTGGGGAACACCTTGACAGACTTGGTACTGTAGGTATCATGGTAGGTGAGAGTCACCTGGTTGTAGAAGGTCGTGGGTTTGAGCTTCCATTCAAAACCATCGATTGTAGTTCCCTCGCGTCTCAATTTGTAGGACCCAATCTCCTCAAACTTGCTGCGGAGGCGCTTTATATCAATTTGCTGCATAAAGCTTGAAACCATAGTGATCGTTGTAATTTTTACCCACGAGGGTCTAATATCTTCGGGTAGAGCTTTTCGCATCTCATCCAAGGTTAGGAGATACGAAAAACTATTGTTGGCAATTGAAGAGTACATTTTTGGACATACTTTTTATATTGGTTTGGTGTCACTTAGGCTTCCGCTTCATCAATAAGGTAGTAATTTATGATCATATCGTTACTATCAGAACTACCTTGATTAGTGGTATCAAATGCTTTTACTACACCATTTTCTTTGACCATTAAACCTGGCGCAAATTTAGACTTCAAAAAATCTATGGTAATTTTTTTAACTTTAGTTTCCGATGATATACTAAATATTGTGGTTCCTTCAATGGGGCCAGATGTACCCTTTTTCCATGAACTATAGGAGAGGAGTTTATCATCAGTTAAACCCATCGCGTCGGGATCATCACAAGCAGTACCACCACGGACTAAACATTCTTCTCCATTTACAGGTGAAAGAATTTCTATTTGATCTGGGATGACGGCTACATCATCAAGTCTAATTTGATTAATGGCAGCTGCTACCGTGGGATCAGCACTATTAACATTTATACTGACATCATATACGTAGTTGGCACGGGGTGTGACTTCCTCCTCATCCACCGCATCCGCGGCCTCCACCGCCGCATCCACGGCCTCCACCACCGCCTCTTTCTCTACAACTACACATGAGTTGTCATCAAATTCGTATCCTGACTTACAACTAGCAAAAACACATTTTCCATTTTCATCAATTTCATACCGAGCATTTGGGTCCTCACCTGTACATTCTGTACCTGGGATGGGTCTGGTAAAAAACCAAGCGGCCCCACCGATTGTTGCAAATATAATAGAACATACACTGAGTATTAGTAAAATGATTATAAATTCCATTCCTATATAGTACTTAGAGAATTGTTTTCATATAAAGATACATGACCTCGTTTCTCAAATCTGCTAAATCCATACATGATGTCGAATGTGACCTCGCTTACATTGAAATTACATACGAGAGATACATGAAAGGAAAGGGGTATGCAACCTACACAGACTATATTAACGCAGAGCCATTAGCAAACTGGGTCTATTTAGAGTCTAGTAAGCAATCTATCCCCTATGAGAAGTTTCTTGAAACGATGGTCACGAAAACTCTAGAGGTAAGGCAACGCATGGCTGAACTCATTTTCGAAAATTTGTTGAGTTATGAACAAAGTGACAGAACATGGGTTCGTATCATGCATGCGATGAGGATTCTAGACCCAACGTTCCAACCACCCCATGTAAATATGAAGAGTGCTTGGCAGATGGAATGTGCCAGAGAGTTATGTAAAGATTTTATACCCCTCGCTATTCAGGATTGTACGAATAAATCTCGACTCAAATACTTTTTCAACGTCTTACGTATAATAGAGTTAGAGTGAGGATGAGGATAATTAAAAATATCCAAAAGTATGGAATGCTCTTATTAGAAACACCAACGATAACAACTGGTTGTTTCTTTTCTGGACATGTGAAACCGTAATCAATGTTACGATGGGGTTGTGCCCTTTTCTTAATGAGACATGGCTTAGTCTCATCTTTACAGAGATTGGTGCTACAAAAAACACTTTTCTTTACAGCGTCGTCGTCAATCGTATTTTTAACCTCAGTAAAATCTCCAAAATCACCTGTCTGTCGCACACCCCCTGGAAGGGAAAAGTCGCGTGTGACAAATGGGTTCACGTCATTAATAGCATCGTCATCGTTGAGCATGAATTTACTCATCACGCTGTTACTACTACTTTAGATTATATTTTTTTGTGTTCATTTTATAACGGTGCTCTTCCCACATCTTATCTAGATCAACATTCAACATGTGCGCCAGTTGAAACAGATAACTAAATACATCACCCATCTCCATCATTACATCAGTACCCCGATCCTTTTTAAGATTCATCTTCTTGAATGTATTTTTCTGCTGACGAATGGCCGAAGCGAGCTCACCAAATTCTTCTGTCAAGAGGAGCCAGACAGTATCTACACCTGCTCGATCCCACCCCTTTGATTTACATACTTTCTCAGTTTCTTTTTTGTAATAGTTCAGACCCGTAGTCATGACTTATTATTTGTTCGATCCTAATCTTTAATTGAAACCAATTTTATCATTGAAGTCCATTTTTTTCCCAACCGTGCTCGTGTTTATGGGTTGATCCAGGGGAACACTTATGGTATCAATGTCGCGATTATAAGCGATGAATTGGGAAACGCCGGTTTGGATTTGTGATAACGCAGTGGTGATGACACGGGTGTTTATCTTCTTGACTTGTTCTTTAACATCTTCATAATGATTCTCCGAATTATTGATGAAGACTGCACGCATGATGCCATACAAGTCGTCGGGGTTTTGGTAATCGATAGCGATACCGGTCTTATCTCTGAACGCCTGGCGAATGCCACGCTGAATCAAATTTTTATTGAAATCGGAAAAGAATAGGGTGTTCAGTGGAGTCTCACACTGCTGGAGGGAATCGAGGTGGAGGTTATCACACATATATTATACTCGCCGAAAAAAATTATATGTACATAGTAAATGGTGAACTTCGCTGAATTTGACGAAGTATATACCAACAAGCCACCGACTTTTGAGGAAATTCCATGCAAGCCCCCAGCCTGCTTCGTTGGATCTTATCCCCCAGTGGCCAAGGCTGGTGAGATGGGCCCCTTCTTTGTGAACACCTACCTTCTCCAACCCGACCGTAAGTTTGAGACGTTTGGAACCGTCGCGGTGAGGAGTGCGGACCTCGAGTGTAAGAAATAAGTTAAAAATAAAAGTAGAATAGAATGTATATGAGGGTCATTAAACGCTCAGGTCGTATTGAGGATATGAAATTTGACAACGTCACCAATAGGATCAAGAACTTAACGTATGGACTCTCTGAAAATTGTGACTCCTCCAAGGTTGCACAGCAGGTATTCTCTTCCATGTACGATCAAATCTCCGCACAAGAGATTGACACACTTTCTGCTGAAATTTGTGTTGGTATGATCACCGCTGACCCAGACTATGAAATTCTGGCTACACGTATCATCGCCAGTAATATTCACAAGGTGTGTCCCAATAATGTACATCTCGCCATGAAGAAGCTTCAGAAAGCTGGTGTCGTTACTGATGAGGTGGTGGAGGTTGCTCAACAGCTAAAAGGTGCAATTGATAATGAACGTGACTTTGACTTTGGATACTTCGGTCTGAAGACCCTCGAGAAGAGTTATCTTCAGCGTGTCGATGGAAAGTTGATCGAGACACCACAGTATATGTTCATGCGGGTTGCCATTGGTATTCACGGTAAGGACATCCCATCTGTTCTCGACACCTACGACAAGATGTCCAGAGGACTATTCATTCACGCTACCCCAACCTTATTCAATTCGGGAACCCCCCGCCCCCAGATGTCTTCTTGTTTTTTGATTGCAAATAAGGGCGATTCTATTGACGGAATTTACGGGACACTCACAGAGTGTGCTCAGATTAGTAAGTGGGCTGGTGGTATCGGTATGCACATTCATGACGTTCGATCTAACAAATCAAAGATTCGTGGTACCAATGGTCAATCAGATGGCATCATCCCAATGCTCCGTGTGTTCAATGCAACCGCGCGTTACGTGAATCAGGCTGGTCGTCGTAAGGGATCGATCGCTGTCTATATCGAACCATGGCACGCAGATATCATGGAATTCCTAGAACTTCGACTCAACCAAGGTGATGAGGAGGCGCGGTGCCGTGATCTCTTCTCAGCCCTCTGGATCCCAGATCTCTTCATGAAGCGAGTTGAAGAGGGTGGTAACTGGTCTCTCTTCTGCCCAGATACAGCCAAGGGTCTCTCTGACTGCTATGGTGAAGAGTTTGAGGAATTGTACCTAAAGTACGAGGAGGAAGGTCTCGCTAATAAGACCGTCCCCGCGGCCGATGTGTGGAAGGCTATTCTCAAGTCCCAAACGGAGACAGGGACACCCTACATGCTCTATAAGGATGCGTGTAATTCCAAGAGTAACCAGAAGAACTTGGGTACGATTAAGAGTTCCAACCTTTGTACTGAGATTATTGAGCACACAAACAAAGATGAAACGGCCGTGTGTAACCTGGCCTCCATCGCTCTCCCGAAGTATGTTAATAGGGAGACCAAGACCTTCGACTACGACAAGCTCCATGAAGTCACAAAGACTGTCACAAAGAACCTGAATCGGGTCATCGACCGTAACTTCTATCCCGTGGAGACTGCCAGGCGTTCTAATATGAGACATCGCCCCATCGGTTTGGGTGTTCAGGGTCTCGCAGATGTATTTATCCTATGTGGTTTCCCCTTTGATTGTGAAGAATCTCGTCTCATGAATGCACACATCTTTGAGACTATATATCACGCCGCTCTCGAGGCGTCCTCAGAGTTGGCAGAGGTTGATGGATCCTACGAGAGTTTTGAGGGATCCCCTGCATCACAAGGTGTTCTCCAACCAGACATGTGGGAAGGTGAAACCAAGTTTAGTGGCCGCTACGATTGGAACGCTATGAAGGAGCGCGTAAAGACTAAGGGTCTCCGTAACAGTCTTCTCTTGGCACCGATGCCAACCGCCTCCACAGCTCAAATTTTAGGTAACAATGAATGCTTTGAACCATATACGACCAATATTTACCTGCGTCGCACCCTAGCTGGGGAGTTTGTGGTGGTTAATAAGCACCTAGTCGATGATCTCAAGAGGGTTGGTCTCTGGTCAAAGGAGATGAAGGACCTCATGGTTAAGGCGGGTGGCTCCATACAGAACATTGTGGATATCCCCGAAGACATCAAGAAACTCTATAAAACTGTATGGGAAATTAGTCAAAAATGTATCATCGACATGGCAGCTGATCGCGGTAGGTTCATAGACCAATCGCAATCGATGAATCTGTTCATGGAAAGTCCCACAATGTCCAAGTTATCTTCGATGCATATGTACGCGTGGAAGTCGGGTCTTAAAACGGGTATGTACTACCTACGCTCCAAGGCGAAAGCTCGACCAATCCAATTCAGTTTAGAGCCAGACTGTGTGGCGTGTTCAGCTTAAAGTTTTGAAGCGTGGAAGATGTAGAAAGATATGGACAAAGCTATAGAAAATCTTCAAATCAATGAATACAATAGCCGAAAAATTGTCATATCTACCAAACAGGGAACCCCCCTTCGGGTTCAACTTCCTCGTATGTATATGCCGTTTGGGGTCTCCGGTTTTACACCAGAGGTGGGCCAGACGAAGTATAACATCGATTTTGCTGTGAAAGGATATGACGAAGAAGATAGTTACATTAAGAAGTTTTACGATTCGTTGAGGGAGCTTGAAGATAAAATCATCGACAATGTGGTGGAACAAAGTGAGGTCATCTTTGGAAAACCCATGACAAAGGAGGAGCTATCCCCCATGTTCAACTCAAACATCAAGGAATCCCCTGGTCGCGAACCAAAGTTTCGGGTTAAGGTTGATACGGGCGTAGATGATCGAATCAAGGCGAGTGTATTTGACGCAGACAAAAACACCAAAAAGGATGAAGTAACTAACGGTCTCTATGCAAGAAATTCGGGACATGCCATCGTTGAACTCAACAGTGTGTATTTCTTGAACAGGATGTTTGGTTGTACTTGGAAACTTCATCAGCTCGTTGTATATGAGCCACAAAATCTCAAGGGATTTCAATTTATTATTTAGATTTATTCAACAGTAAAATACTATAAATAGCCTGAGCCTCCTTAAGAAGCTTACCCTGTATCCTGGTAAATTTCTTTGGGTCCATGCCTAACTTAATCTTAGCCACTTTGACGGATTCTTCCCACTTGGAGAGAGTCATTCTTACTTTTTAGACATATTTTTTTCAGCCTTCTTCATCAGTTTCTCGTAGGCCTTGGTGTCATTCGAAGGCATCGCACAGAAGGCACCCTTTTTGTCACTCTTTTTCTTCGCCTCATCGATGAACATCTGGAACTTGGGGTTCTTCTTGAGGGACTTTTTCGCCGCCTTGCTCGCCGCCTTGGAAATGATACGACCATCCTTCATAGTGAGATCCTTTTTCATGAGACCACCAGAGGTGCTATCAGCGGTGCCATGGAAAACTTCAGCGCGGGAACCAATCATCTTTTATATTACGCTTTGAAAATTTTCTTGATGTCCAAGATTGAAATCTTATCAGTCGTTCTCTTCACTGGGATTTGATTTTCAATCCTCTCATCGTTGAGGACCTTGGAACACACAATCGACTTGTGACCCTGGAGAGCCATCATTTCCTCTTCCACACTGACAAACCGATCACATTCCTTATAAACCAACTTTTTCACATACACTGGTTGTGTTTGTCCTGTTCTGTGACTTCGTCCTATGGCCTGTAGTTCGGTGGCTGGATTCCATGAAGGTGCAGTGATGTAGACCCTCGTCGCCTCTTGGAGGTTGAGTCCTTGACCACCACTTTTGATCTGAATGATGAAGACCGCCCCCCCTTGGATCGCCTTGAACCCCTCAATCTGTCTCACGCGCTCATCCTTGGGTACAGAACCATCAATTCTAAACACGGGGCCTTCCAAATTCTTCTGGATGTGATTCATCTCACCCCTGAACTGACAAAACACAAGTGTCTTCTCATTGGGGTGTCCCTTAATCATCTCGAAGAGGGTCTCCATCTTCCTCGAACGACCGACCCATTTTTCAGGAGCTGTCTCATTTTGCTTCGCGATACCATTGAGATACATCTGTGGCCAAATCATGACCTGTCTCGTGCGGAGAAGACACTCCAAGATGACCATGTTCTTCGCGTTGAGACTTTGGGCATTCCTGAAGGCATCTCGGATTGTATCTTGTGCCTCGAGGAACACAATCTCGTACAACTGCTTCTCATCCGGGTACATATCCAATTCCACATTCTCAAAGTAGCACGGCGGTAAGCGGAGACGCTCATTGATCTTGGCCAGGTCGTCTTTGGTGCGGCGGAGAATGTAGATGTCTTTGATTTTGTTCGTCATCCCTTGGACAACGACCTTCGACAGTCCCAAAAATGTCGAGAGAGACACAAAGTCCTCCATTGAGTTGAAGACTGGGGTGCCAGTCACAATCCACCTGATTTGGGTGTAAAGGCGACACACACTCTTGAACAATTTCGAACGTTTGTTTCGGATCTCATGGGCTTCGTCCAATACCACCCGATCCCACTGAACCCCGTGGAGAGGGGTCACCGCCTCAGCCTTTCCACCCTTAACCGTCAAAAGGGTGTATGGTGCGATTGTAACATCGTAGTCGCCAAGCACCCTGTCTGGTCCGTCGAAGACACCAACCGTTAGGGTCGGTGCAAATCGATTGATTTCCTGAACCCACTGAGTGATAATAGATTTGGGTACGATGATGAGCGTGCGAGGCATTCTGTTTCCAAGTATAGTGGAAACCAGCTGCACAGTCTTACCCAGACCCATTTCGTCACAGAGGAACCCACCCTTGGGTCCCGAGGTCTGATTCTCCATGGTGAGCATCCAAAGAACACCCTCTCTTTGGTACGGGACAAAGAGCCGACCATTGAGGGAGTTTTTAGCGAGAGTGTACTGATGCTCGATTGTCATTTTAACTTATTTTTTACTACATTATCGACTACTTAGGTTTCAATCTTCGATATAATCATCTTCATCGGGAAGAACTTCAATTTCACATACAACTGGTTCAGGTTCCTTCTTTTTACGTGTCTTCTTTTCCTTTGGTTTAGGCAACTCATCCAAGTGTTCCCTAAAGTATAGGACTTTATCCCAAAACTCCCTCATCACGGGGAGATAGGTCTTCCACCATTCAGGATCCCTCTTGACATTGACGACGTCGAATTCCTCTGGTTTTGGCCAATTTGTCTCTGCTGGCTTGTACTGGATGAAGTCAGCTTCCTCTAGGTCTAAAATTTCCATACAGAGTTGAAGCTGAGGCATGTAGTGGATGGGCACTTCTCCAGGTACAATCTGTCGAAGTGGTGGACACTTAATCTCGACGAGTTTCCCCGACTCTGTTACACCATCAGGACTTCCACCGAGCCAGTCATGTACGGGATGGGGACAGAGACCGAGTTCATGGACGACCTCTCCGTGTCGCTCTTCATAGAGGATCCGTGCCTCATCTTCATACTTTTCACCATGCCTCGTGGCTGCGTTCCCAGTGAACTTCTCACCTAAACCACACTTCTTCAATAAGAGTCCGTCAGGTGTTTCGTATTTATTCACACCAATAGCAGTCGCAGCATCTGAGGCTGTTAACATCTTACCACGGAGAGCAAGCCATTCTTCAGATTTCTGTGCCGCATATTCTCGATCTAACGCCGCTCTAACATTCGGGTGCATATTAAATGTCTATTGACTGTATTGTTTAAGCTGTTCTTGTACAGTGAAGTACATCTGCGCGGCATTCTGCTCAGCTTGTTTTTTACTTTTGGCAATTCCTCTACTCATACATCCATCATTAATGAAGATATCAATGTAGAACAATCCCTCGTAATGACCAACTACACGATATTCGGGAAGGGGCCACCCATTGACCTGGCAGTGGCGCATGAGATGATCTTTGTAGTTGTCATCCACCATAATAGAATTCATATCCACAAAGTTCGGATCCTGGTAAATTCGAAGGATAAACTCTTTTGCATGAATTAAACCAATGTCCATATAGATGGCACCAATGAGGGCCTCGAAGACATCTTCTAAAATCTTAGGGTTGTTATTCCACCCGTTCCTCATCCCCTTCTCATCCATAATGACGAGTTCATTGAGATTGAGGGTATTCGCAATATTGGCCAATGTTTCACCACGAACGAGCTTTGTGCGAGCTTTCGTGAGGAAACCTTCTTGGCGACTTTCGTAGCGATCGAATAAAAATTTAGTGATGACGAAGCCTAGGACTGAGTCACCTATAAATTCAAGCGTCTCGAAGGACTCTGTAAATTGTTCATACTCTTTGAGAGCGGATTTATGGGTAAATGCCTTTTGGTACAAATCAAGGTTTTTGATCTTTGTACCAACAAGTTGTTCGATTCGTATCTTATCAACGAAAGTCACCATTTGTTATATGTATATTGTTTTTTGTTTTTAAGCCTCCTTCTTGATGTAGTGGGGGGACAGGTACTTCTGGAGGTTAAGGTAGGTTACCTGAACGTCAGCGGGGGGTGCGAGGATGTCGCGAAGTGTATCGTCGAGGATAATCTGACGACCGTTATCTGGGTGCTTGAGACCCTTATCGGTGATGTACTTGTTGATGAACTTGGTCACCTCGGAACGGGAGATGAGCTCACCCTCTGAAAGTCCAAGAAACGCCCTCAACTTAGGGCTCACATCCTGCTTACGGTTGAAGCCATTGTTCTCCGCACGCTTCTTAGCCTTCTCACCGTCAGGATCTTCCTGGGTGCTCTTGATCTTACGCACAAGCTTGGCAAGATTCTTAATATCGTTCCTGGCGGCAGCCACCTCGGTGAAAAGAGCTGTTTGCTGTTCAGCGATAGAAGTAAGAGTAATAGTATCAGAAGACATTATATCTATCTTAGTTGCTTAATCTTTAAGTTCCTGAACATGTATATCGTGATGGCGGTAACAATTAGCCATAATAAAAAGATAAAGCCCCGGTTGTCCAAATTTACAAATGCGGGTCGGTCTATGTATCGGAATGGCTCTCTCGACCCATCATCAGGGCACCCCCCTGAACAACAATCTATAGGACATGGTAGAACCTTGGGACCCTTTCTCACACCACAGAATTGTTTCAACTCCCCCTTGTATGCATAGCACCTACAGTTTTCGATTACGTCACAGACCATATTATTATATCACGATATAATAATGGACGATCAAATTTACTCGAAGGCCGCGATCGAAAAATTCATGAATGAGAATTTTTTGTTCAAGGACGAGAAGTTGAAAAAGTACTATGATAGAAACTTACCAAGAGACCTCGGAAAGTTTCGAAAACGACTTCATAGTGCACACACAGAAAAACAAATGGAAAAGTTCATGTATGTTTTTATCACCGATTCCATACGAGATATAATACTCCAAACAATTGGAGAACTCACGGATTTTTTGAATAAATCGGGTGATCTAATTATAAGTGGAGGTGAGGCTTTCAACTTGTACGTAGATTTTAAAGATCGAATTGTCACGAGTGATATAGATGCGAAATATGTACCACGGATCCCTCTAAATGATAAATATTTCGGGAAACTTCAAGCTATCAAACTCCTACTTTGGAATAAACTGGGTGAGTTGGCCAAACGTCTAAACCTTCGGGTAATGAAGCGGATCATGATGATGAAAAAGAAATACCCCAAGATATTCAAATTTTTGGGTATTGGTTTCAAACAATCCGGTCCTTACGTGACGAGGCGGTACACTTTGATTAAAAAATCAAAGAGTTCACAGAATAACAAACCCAGTAAAGGTGATGTATTTATTGATGTGGAACTTTTCGCACTAGATCTCAATATTCGGCATTATTCCCCAAAATCCGCAAAAATAGAGGACTTTATTATTGGTGGTATCTTAGATATTCCTTTTATGCGCCCAAATGAATTTGGACATGAAGTAGCATCTACAAAAAAAAGAGGTTTGACGTACCGTGATGTAATTTCTGGTAAATTGATGACCGATAAACGTATTCTTGTCGCCAGTAAAGAGTTTCTAATTGAAGATATTTATTTGATGAATAAACTTAAACTCCGCCCAGAGAAGAAAGAAAAAGACAGACAAAGACTTGTCAGACTGGCGCAATTATTCGATAAACGTATAAAATCTTCAGATTCCATGGAGGATGCATTCAAACGAGTCGTTCCCAAGATTTCAAAAAAGGTCTCAGTGACTAGGTTACCCACCAATGTTTCTATCAGCAATGCCAATAAAATTGATCCCTACAAATTCAACAAATTTACGACTAAACCATCAGAAGATCGTCTCGCCAAACAGATTGTATATGGTCTCAAACCTGTCGTAAAAAATACGAACGTGGAGGGGTACAAAAAATCTTTTGGGAACAAGCGTTTCAATACGAACAAACTTAAATGGAAAAATGTAACGAATAACGCATATGTCAAGAATGAGTTTTCGCTACGCCCAGAAAATGTCAAACCTCTACCCAAAAACATTAACATAAGCGAAACCCTATATGGATATAAACCCAGGCGGAATCAATGGGTTCCCCGGCAGTTACTCAACAAGGCGGCCGCCATTCCATTTGTCGGTTTAAAGAAATGAATCCATAAAGATACATAAATGATTTACAACGCCCCCGCCAAAGGTGAGGATGGACTCTATTTCGTAAAGACACTCAACGACGATAAACGCAAGTGCCTTGTTCAGCTCAATAAGGTGAAAATATCCGAGTGCTCTTCTACAGGCGAAGTCGTCATGGACATCGCGTCCGGAGGTGTCGCTGGTGGGAAGATTGAAGATATCGATGCTCGTAACCTAGATGCGGCCCTCGAGAACTGTGAGTCGTGGTTTGGTAAGAAGCTCTCAGAGGGTGTGATCAAGGGTGCCTACACCCCAGGCCTTAAGGATGACCAGGTCACTGCGGAACGTATCGACGTGACCAAGGTTTTCAATGCACAGCAGGAGATCGTCGATTTCGAAAGTATCCAAACTGGTAAATCCTGTGATATGATTCTAGAGTTTGCCGGTCTCTGGTTTGCCAAGAAGGCATTCGGACCAACCTGGAATATTGTCCAGGTCAGGATCCATGATGACCCGATTCTCGATACATACCCAGAAGAGTATGCATTTGTCGATGAGGATGACCAATAAAAAAATTGTTGTACATATATAAAAGATAATGAAGGGTCGAAACCAAGGACTATTTATGCTGGTCGCCGTCGCGGCTCTGATCTTCCTCCTTTATTCCATGAACAATAAATCTGGCTACGCCATCGTCGAGCGTGAATATACCTCTTTCGGTATGGCCCCCTCCGTTGGTCCCACCCCAGGTCCCGCCGCTGCCCCAGCCGACGCTGTGTGCAATGGTATGAGCAAGGGTACCGGGCTCGCGTCTTCTCTCCTTCCCCGCGAGGTTGCGTCCGCGGAGGACTTTGGTCAGTTCGCCCCAGAGGATATCCTCAAGGGACAGAACTTCCTTGAGCCCCGCAAGCAGATTGGTTTCCCCGAGACTGTCGGTGGTGCTCTCCGCAACGCGAACCAGCAGATTCGCAAGGACCCACCCAACCCCAAGGAACCCTTCGTGTGGAACAACTCCACCATCGTTCCTGATCTCATGCAGCGTGGCCTCTGCGCTTAAAGATTAGAGTATAAAAAATAGTAGAAAATGACTTCTGTTGCACCTGACCTCTCCGAGAATGTTTCTAAACTGGTAGAGCTCACAAAACAATTAGCAGAGGCGAAATCTGATATCAAGATTATCGTCCAGGAAGAGAAGCGCCTCAAGGACACCGTTAAAAAGCATATGATCGATCAGGGTATCGACACCATCAATCTCAGAAAGGGTAAGATTAGCATTCGTAAAACTGCCAGGAAGGCTGGTATGAACAAAGATGCCATCAAGGAGGGTCTCATGACTTTCTTTGGTGGTGACGAAAGTAAGGTCGAGGGAGCCCTAAATGCCATCAAGGATGGACTTAAGGTCAAGGAATCTACCTCGATCTCATTAACTGGTATAAAAGATAAACCCGAAAAAGAAGATAAGTAATACAAATGGTTTGGAGCCAATTCGTATATGAAGCTAACACTGGATTTGATCCCGATGTAAGCGATGACGATGAACACAATGATGAACACACTCCTCTGAATATGGAAGACTGGGAAGTCCAATACTCAGACGAACTATGGCATATGTGGAATACTATGAGGACCCTCTTAGAGGATGCGGGTATCACTCACACGGGAAAATTTTATGACTTTGTCGAGTTTTGTTACATTGAACATGAACCGAACTACCAACGCGTGACATGGGAATATGAGGAACAAACCAAATGGTTTGAAGAGCGTCTTTCCCATGTGTGGCGTAACCTCAGGCGAATCATAAATGATAATGGACTTCATGAAGAGATGATGAGGGGTGCCAACATATATACATTTTTCGACTTGGCGAAAAATTATATGCACGTATATTAAATGTTCTCCGTCCCAAATATTGATGTCACCGCCAACAAAGTTGCCATCCCAGCCGCTCTTTTTCTCGCGCTCAGCCCCGGTGTTCTCGTTACCACCGCGGGCAAGAACGTCAAGTTCATGAATGGCAAGACCAACCAAATGGCCATTTTTTTCCACGCGCTCGTGTTCTTCCTTGTGTACAGCCTCGTCGCCAAGGCGATGGGCATCGTGCTCACCAAGGGGGATATGCTTGTGACTACCACCCTCTTCCTGGCTCTCAGCCCCGGTCTCCTCCTCACCCTCCCACCTGGGTCGGGTGGCGTCTTAGCGTCGGGTCAGACCAGCCTCCCAGCCGCCCTGACTCATGCGGTTGTGTTCGCGGTCGTGTTCGCGTTACTTCGCAAGCAATTTCCTCAGTTCTACTAAGTAAGAAGATGAAGTATCTCGTCCTTGGTCCGGCATCTATGGGAATATTTTCCCAAATTGGTTCATTAAAAGCACGTGAATCTTCACTCGCGGATGTTAAAGAAATCTCTGGATCTTCAGCGGGTGCGATATTGGCACTTTTTTTAGCAGTTGGGATGTCGGTGGACGAAATATTAGACACATCTTTATCATTAAATATCCCCAACTTTGTTAAAATACGTATAGGGTCCTTTTTTAACAAATTTGGTTTTGTTGATATGGGCCCTATTCGCAAAAAATTTGTAGAAATTTGTGACGGAGATCCGACATTCGCGGAGTTGGATACTAAAATTTACATTTCAGCATTCTGTATGAATACATCTGAAACTGTGTATTTTTCAAAAGATACACACCCAAATATGAAAGTCATAGATGCAGTGTGTATGAGTATGGCAGTACCATTCATTTTTGCATGTGGTGAATACAATGGTGAGATGTATGTAGATGGTGGGATGAAAGAGGAGTATCCATTGACGCCATTTTTTGATAAGAAACCCCACGAAATTACATGTATAAAAATTAAAATGAATCAAATATATCAAGAAAATATACGATCACCAAAGGCATTCGTAGAAACTCTTATTCGGTCGGCGCTTTCTAACAGAGTGTGCTATAATACACCAATAGAGGTTATCGAAATCAATGTTGAAGACACGGATGTGTTTGATTTCCACATGGAATATGAAGAGAAGATACGATTGTATAATACTGGATATTCGACATAACACTTTTTTTATCAGTTTACTGTATATGATTGAGGTTTGCGACCCGAATGCAGATCTCGATGTCCTAAAGAAACTCATCAAGATGAACACAGGACAAGACATCAAACTGACAAAAGAACAAACATGTCAAGTGTATGATGACATCAGGGCGGGAAGAATGCCATTCCCCCCTTTAATTATGAGCACCGATAAGACATATCTTATCGATAAGAAATCACCTCTGAAAGTCAGGGACTATGATATTCTTTTCGCTTCTTCTTCTACACGTAACGATATTAAGCGGGTGGCGCGTAAGATAGGTCTCAATCAAATTGAACAAATGACCAAAGGTCAGATGATTGATTCAATTGGTAAGCGTCTGAGATACATGAATGTGTATGAACCTATCAAAATTGGAAGAAAAACAGTTCGTCGTTCTACCACGAAGGAATTTAACAACACAGCAGTGATTAATCGTAACACAGCAGTGAATAATAGGAACAATTTGATGAACAATACAATTATTAACAATGGGAACAACATTGGGAACAATTTGACGAACAACATTGGGAACAATTTGACGAACAACGTTGGGAACAATCGTACTCCATTTCAGAAAAATGTAAATTTAAACCTTAATAAACCATCAAGAAGTGTAAATTTTCCAAATCGTCTATTTCAAAAAACAAATAACAATGGAGGAGTTGATCTTAATAATAAACAAAATAAGGTTAAATTTCCAAAAACTATATTTACAAAAAATCCATTCAAACCTGAAAACAATAAGCCTACTACCAACAACGGCCCCAAGCCCACCAACAACGTCCCCAAGCCCACCAATAACGGCCCCAAGCCCACCAATAACGGCCCCAAGCCCACCAACAACGGCCCCAAGCCCACCAACAACGGCCCTAAGCCCACCAACAACGCCCCTAAGCCCACCAATAACCAGAAGTTCAATAACACAGCCCGAAAGCAGAACCAAAAATTTCCTAACGACCGGGCGAGTGTCGTTAAACTACCCAACACACAGAATCAAGAAAATATAGAAAAATTACGACGAGAATTGAAAGAGATTCGGGAACAACCTGTGAAGGAGAATGCAAACATGGAAAAATTACGACAAGAACTCAAAGCAGCTGAAGAGCAACGTGAAAAAAACATCGAAAATGCAAAAAAGTTGCAACAGGAATTGAAAGCGGCTGTGGAACAACGTAGAAAGGATACTACAAATGCCAGAGCGAAGGCGAAAGTTGAAAATTTAGAACGACAGGTAAAAAAGGCTGAAGAAAAGCGAATACAAGCCGAGAGAAATGCAAACGTACAAAGAAGGAAACAAAAACTCAAGGAGGCTGAGCAAAAACGCAAAAATAACGCAGTAGCAATCAAACAGAAAGCGAAAGCTGAAAATTTACAACGACGAATCAAAAAAGCCGAAGAAAGGCGCATACAGGCTGCGAAAAATGCAAATATCCAACGAACGAAACAACAACTCAAGGAGGCTGAGCAAAGGGTAAATGAAGAAAAAGAACGACAGATGAGAGAAGCTGCGGAAAGGCGTATTAAAATTCAACAAAAGGCAAATGCAGAAAAGGTAAGAGCCGAAGAAAGACGCACCATCAATAAAGGTAAAAATAGACTTTCAAACATGATTATTAACGCCAATTTGAAAAATGATTTTATGAATAAAGTCACTAATATTGAAACTATAGAAAATCTTAAAAGAGTCGAAAATCAAATTGTTTCAACTATAACTTCTAAAAAGAATACCAAAAATAAGGAGATCAGTAAATACATGAAAAATTTGGGTCTCAATAATCAAGATATCCGGGTAGTGTTGGCTCGTAATTTAAGTATGAATAACAGTCGAGAGGAGGCTAATAAAATTCTCACGAAGAAAAAAAGACTAAAACTTACGAAACTTCTCGATGAAAAGAAGATTCCAGTCGCTAACCGAAAACAATTTTACAATCAGATGAATCAAGATAACATAGAGTCTATAATAAATGACTATGTCAAAAACAAATCGCGTGAAAATACCAATAATATCAAAACTACTTTGAACAAATACAATCTTAAAAATGAGGATAAGCAGTCTATTTCAAACGAATGGAACCGTTACACAAACATGACTCTCGGTGAAGTGAAAAATAAGGCATCCAGACGTGAGGCAGAGTTCAAAAAAGAAAAGGGAACTTCTCTCAGGTTGTACATGAAGAATGATCTTAAACTTGGTCAAAATGATATTGATACAGTTATGAAAAATTTCAATCTCAATTCCCGTAACATGGGTGCTTTGAGAACTAAAGCCATGAATCTCTCAAAGCTTTCGGGTGAAAAGAATCGTATCACTGAACGTATTAGAAAGGCCCGTGAAGAAAATGGTCTCAATCTCAAGTTTAATGTGGAAAAAATCAAGTCTGCGAACAATATAAAGAACCTCAACGCTAATATCAACCAGGCTTACCTGGGTAAGGCTAAGAAGAACCTTTCTCGACGCGCGCTCAACAGAAATGTGAATATTTCCGATGAACTTGACGCCATAAAATCCATGAATAACGTACAAAAACTTAAGAACAAACTCAATGGTATTATCAAGGGTAAGAATGGGGAAGACCTTAAGAAATTGGAGGAAGTCATTAAAAATCTGAACCAGGAAAATAGGAATCGTTTCTTACAAAAATTCAAAAATAAAAATAACCCCCTCAACAAACTCTTACAAAACGTTCAAACTTTCAAAAATAACAAAGCTCGTGTTCAAGCAGAGGCCAAGACCAAACTAGAGGCTGAGCAGGCTGCTAAAAAGCTTCGCAACGAGCTTAATAAGAAAGTCAAGGCGACACCTATTCCCATTTACAACAACGATAGTAATAGCAACAATAACGATGGAGAAATATTTAAAGAGAATAAGAAAAATAACAAAAAATTCATAACAACATCTTTCAACAACCCCATGGCTGACCCAACTATGGATAATAATCCTTTGTTTGGGAACAACAACAATTTCAACGCTGCGGCGGAGTTGAACAAGCAACTCAATAATGAGGGTAAGCGTCAGAATAAGAACCTCATGAATAGGAAAAAGAAAGTAACTAACAAAGCCGTGAAGGAAGTCGCTAAGTTTTTTGGTATGATTGGTAAATGGAGACCAGCTATTAGGAACGCTGCTACGATAACAGAACTCAATCGTCTCGAAAAAAACTTAAATAACCGGGTCCTACTAAGAAATAATATTAGGAAGAGTGTTCTCACACCCAAAGAACAATCTGAATACACCAACATAGTGATGCAATTAAATAAAGATATTGCCAATACACGTAAGCTCTTTGAAAATCGGGTGAATAAAAAAGTTTCTAACGTCACTGGACCCCTTGTGAAGGGAATACTGAACAAGACCGCAGCTAACAATAAAAGGCCTATTTACAATAACAATGGTAATAGCAACAACAATAATGGAGAAATATTTAAAGAGAACAAGGAAAATAACAAAAAATTCGTAACAACATCTTTCAACAATCCCATGGCTGACCCAACTATGGCTAACAATCCAATGTTTTCAGTATTCGAGAACAAGAAACCTAATAACAAACCCAAGGTTACGAATGCTAATTTACGACCCATGAAATCTGCTATCGGTGGTCTCAAACAGTTACCTAAAAATAAGAGGTCTGCATTCGAATCGAGGCTCAATGCCGCTTTCAAGAATCAAAATCTCAATAAGATGAAAGCGATTAGGAACGAGGCGATCGTTGCTGATAAGGTAATACAAAATCAACTCGCGGAGGAAAAGAGGTTGAAGGAAGAGGTCAAGGAAGCTAAGCGAAAGGAGGAAGCGGCAAAGGCGGCTGTAAAGAAGGCGGAAAGAGAAGCCAAGAAGAAAGCCAATGAGGAGGCCAAGAAGAAAGCCAATGAGGAGGCCAAGAAGAAAGCCAACGAGGAGGCCAAGAAGAAAGCCAACGAGGAGGCCAAGAAGAAAGCCAATGAGGAGGCGAAGGAAAAGAAGAAGGCTAACGCGCTAAAGGCGGTAGAGAATGCAGCGAATGCGTATATGGCGGCGAGGAAACCAAAGTCCCCCAATGGACCCAAACCCAACAAACCTTCGTTTAAAGCCCTAGTTCAAAAGAATAGGGAACGACGTGTCATGAACGCAGTTAAAACCGCTGCCCAGAAGACGGTGATAAGCGAGGCTACTGGTGCGGAGCGTGTGAAGTTGGCGAGGAAATTCGCACCAAGCACACAGGCAAATGTGAAGAAAGCAAATGCCGCAGGTAAAGTATTCAAGAGCAACGTGAGGAAGGCAGCTGAGGCCGCGGCTGAGTCCGCTAAGGAGAAACTTCGTAGAAATGCGGAAAAGAGGGCAACCTTAGCCAATAAATCAAGTTATCAGGCGAAAATTAATAGTCAATACTTCAAGATACCAACGAACCGAAAAAAGTTATATACTAGTCGGATTCAAAAGGCGACAACATTAGGTCAAGTGCTGAGTGCCTACAATAACGCCGAGAAAGAGCGTAATTTAAAGAAATAAGTCTCCTTTATTATAATGGAAAACTGTGACGTGTGTTGTGAAAAAATTAACAAGATAAATCACAAAAAAGTTAAGTGTCCTTTTTGTGATTTAACAAGTTGTAGAACCTGTTCCCAAAAATATATCCTCTCTACTTTTCAAGATCCACATTGTATGGGGTGTAAGACTCGGTGGAATCGTGAGTTTGTAGATTCCTTCTGTACCAAGTATTTTAGAAATACTGAATTGAAACGACACAGGGAAAATGTGCTATTTGAACGTGAAAAATCCCTCATGCCACAAACACAACCCGAGGTTGAAAGAATTGTACAACTGCGAAGACTTCGACACACTCTCCGTGATCAAAAAGAAAAACTAATAGAACTACACCAAAGGTACCGAACACACGAGATTGGGGAAGAAACTGAATTACACCCAGAAGTAGTGGCACTGTACGACGAAATGGAAATTACATATCAAAATATTGAACATGTCAGGTCACATGTAACATACGCCGATCAGGAACCGCGGCAATTTATACGTCAATGTCCCATTGAAACGTGTAAAGGGTTTCTCAGTGAAAATTGGTATTGTGGATTGTGTGAAAAGCATTACTGTAAAAAGTGCAATGAAAAACTCACACATGATCATGTATGTGATCCCCAAACGGTGGAAACTATGACACTTTTAAATAAAGATAGCAAATCGTGTCCAAAATGTGGTACAGTGATTCATAAAACAAGTGGGTGTGCTCAGATGTGGTGTATTAGTTGCCACACCGCTTTCAATTGGAGAACTGGTGAAATTGAAGAAGGTAGAATACATAATCCACATTTTATCGAATTTAGGAAGAAGACTATGGTGTCGAGAGAACATGGTGATATTCCATGTGGTGGAGTACCTTCGTTTAGAGAACTTCGGGAGGTCGGGGCTACAGATCTTATTCTTCAATATAGTGTAGTTGTCCATCAAATGGAGCGTGAAAATCTATTTATCGATATAAGACCTGTGGATAACCTAAATGCTCGTATAGCATACATGCTAAATGATATAGATGAAGATTCATTCAAAAACTATATACAACGCCGAGAAAAATTTAGAGATAAACAACTAGATCTTTCAAATATTTTTGAAATGGTGGCTAATACCGGAGGTGATATTCTCAGACAGTATGTACTTGAACCTACTCGTCACGATGAATTTTCAGATTTGTTAAAAAAAATTGTAGATTATGCGAATGAAATTTTTGAAACGATTCGAAAAAGATATAACTGTAGATCGCCTCAAAATATTTATATGTAGTTACACTAAGATGATACTCTTACTATTTTTAATAGTTCTGGTAATTTATTTACTACCAGTGTATCCACAACCCATGGTTTTACATGATTTTCTCACACCCCATGAGAGAAACTACATTATAAAAAAGGCTGAAGATAATCTTAAACCATCGACAGTTTCAAAAACAGGGGAATTAATGGAATCGGTTAGAAAAAGTGAAACTGCGTGGTTAAGTTACGAAGATCCAGTAGTGATGGGTGTAATCAATAAGTGTTTAAAACATACAGATAGACCTATTCGAAATTGTGAAATGTTGCAGGTTCTTAGATATAAACCCGATGGGTACTACAAACCTCACCAAGATATTATTGAGGGTGACGAAAATCGTAGAATGTACACATTCATTCTCGCATTAAATGACGACTATGAAGGTGGTGAGACTGAATTTCCAAACCTGAATAAAACTTTTAAATTAAAAGCTGGTGATGCACTTTTCTTCGACACCCTAGATAATTATGAACTGGCGACCTCTAAGGCTTTACATGGTGGGAGACCTGTAAAGTCTGGTGAAAAATGGATTTGTAATTTATGGATAAAGAAATACGCTGTAAATAGAGTAGATGTATAATGAACCAATTGTCATATCAAACTTCATCACAGAAGATGAAGTCGAACATATTAAACAAAAAGCTCTAGGTAATTTGACGTCATCAACAATTGGTCCTGACCTAGATAGTGATCAGGCTATTAGAAATTGTAAGTCAATGTGGTTATATTCGAGTGACCCAGTTGTGAAACGTATTACAGAAAAGTGTGCATCTCATGCTCACATGACATTTTATAATTGCGAAGACCTACATGTGGTGCATTACGAAACGGGTGGATACTATAAGGAGCATTATGATACCAATTTCGAATCGATGGAAGGACAGCGTATATATACATTTATTCTAGCTCTCAATGACGATTACGAGGGGGGTGAAACGGAATTTCCAAATTTAAATAAGAAATTTAAATTAAAAGCTGGTGATGCACTTTTTTTCCAAAATCTAGATAATAATGGGTCATTCACTTCCAAATCTTTACATGGTGGGAGACCTGTAAAGTCTGGTGAAAAATGGATTTGTAATTTATGGATTCGAGATACTTTTAGAACTACAACTGGTCCTTGACCTTTTCTCTATTCTTCATGTGGAGGGCCTCAACGTCCGCCTTGTTCTGTCCCACATATGGAACTGCATACCCTTCCTCACACATCCACCTATTGACATTGGTCCAGTGACCCTCCTCTGAGACCCAAACCTCCGCGAGGACGCGACCAAACTTTCCCCTGGAATCTGCCTCTGGGCATCTGAGTTCGATTTCTATATCATCCTTCTCAGATGCGACAGCCTTTAGGCACCATTCTTTCAACTTCTTCTTAGAGAGAAGACCAAACTTTTTCTCCTCGAGATCACGGGTCCTCGACTCGGGGGTATCGATACCTAGGAGACGGACACGTTGCTTGGTGCACACATCAAAACCTAGGTCAATATTGACATCGATGGTGTCACCATCGACAACCTTTTCTAGGGAGGAGACACGGTACTTGAAGGTGCAGGGTTCGACATTATAAGACATTATTTCTTACTTATACTTTTGAAAAGTTTTATGTACTCCGGTACCATCCAAGTAGTAAGTACTCCCGCTAAAGTCATGAATGAATGAAACGGTGACATACTATTATCTCGGATAAATTAATCGTTGGAGGTAACACGAGCAGTCATGTGGTACAATGAAGTCTTGTTCTCGAGGTCGTTGAGCTTTTTGAGGGCATCGACCTTCTCTTCGTTGGCCTCAGTGAGAAGTTTCTTGAGCTGCTCAATCTTGAGTCGGGACTCTTCATTGAGCTTCTCGAGTTTGATAATGTAGTCGGTGTTCATCATGTTAGAAATGAAGTTAAAAAATCTCAACTTAGGTAGAATATGAAGTGTTTAGCAACTTTTTCTGAAAATAGTTTGTACAAAATAAAACTAGCCAAGACACGTAAGAATGTTCTTGAAGCTATGTACCAACGACCAACTATTATAGATGTGCCTCCAATTAAGGAGAATCTGAGACTTCGTTTACGCTTCACAGAAGCGATAAAAGAAGCACAGGAAATGTGTGAAATAGATAAGGATTCGTCGGAATGTCATTGGGCCTGGTATGAAGTGGATGAATTAGAGGATTCTATACTACGTCTATACCCTGATAGATGGTAATAATTGGGGGTTCATCATCGTATGTATAATATCGAAGTGATATTCCAAATAGTTCTGCCATTTCTTTATTGACCGTTCCGTTAATTTCTCTTTTCCAGTTTTTTAGGGTTGTATGAAAATACTCGACATTTTCATCACCAAATACACAAATGCGCATGAATGGAGTACCACGGAGCTTTCTCATATATTCATACACAGATTCAGGTAAAGGTGACGCCCTAATATATACGGATTTAAGGATGTCAATGACATAGTATCCATTTGAATCACATATTATATTGACTTGCATTTCAGGAAATCCTTTGATGAAGGCTTCAAAATCAGCATTACTAGGAAGAGTAGTATATACGGGTGTATCCTCGTGTGTATTTTTATCATGGTGACCGTGCCCGGGATGAGTATGATAGGCTATTTCGGAATACCACACCCGTTGAATTTCGGGAGAATCAACGCGGTTTCTTTTTTTCGAAGTCACGCGAGTTGCTTTACTAAACTTGAATTCTTTGTATGTGATACCACCAGCAAATTCCCATTGTTTGATAGTAGATAACTTACTTATTTCTTTCAAATCATGGACAACTTCACGGGTTAGTTTTACCCGCTTTTTCCTTAATGCCATTTTTGGGCGCACGACTCTGAATTTCATTGACCCCTATTATACGCTAAGAGTTTATCGCATTTTATTTTTAACTATTCATAATAACATTTTTATCCAGTAGTGTAATCTTACCAAGTTCGTTCCACGTGTAATACCTAACAGAAATACCAAACTGCCTCCGCATTATGGGATCCAAGTAGTTATTCACAGCTCTCTTCCATTTTTCTGCTGTGGTGGTTATATATACGAGGGAACTCCAAGTAACTCTCACTCTTTGAAATTCACGACCATCCATAAGTTCGTTAAAAACTCTAACAACATCATCGGGGTTTGGTTTATCCATATTCGTTTCAATAAGATCTATGACATAGTATCCTTGATTTTCGAGGATGATATTTGCTTGAACAGCTGGATAATTGCCGATGTAGGCTCTGAAGTCCGGCTCACTGGGGTATGTGAAGAGTGGTTGTTGGTACTCAGGTACGGGATGTGTGTGATACACTATATACTGACTTAGTTCTTCTTGGGTGGGAGTTACAGAAGCTAGTTGCATATTTGTTCTGGCGGTAGGTTGATTAAATCTCACATAGTTTCGTGTATTGCTCACAGTGAAGGGGATGCTTCCCACATACTCAACTCTCTGAGTCCAAGTTCGGGTGTATATTTCTTTGAGTCTATCGATGAGAATTCGACTTAAACGCACAGTCATGTACCGATTATTGGTGTTGGTGATGGTACCTAGATTGTACCTATTTCTGCCCACATTCAATCTTCTAAAGTTATTTGCCAAACTATTAATTGCACGATCAACTCCTCGTCTCCTATTTTCAAGAACTCTACGTCTATTTGCAGCCTGTCTACTAACGGTATTAGTCCTTCGCTTTTGGGTGGACATCTTACTTTAGTTAGAGAATTAAAGTGAGCAGTATCCAATGATTGAGGAGTTTGCTCGGGAGATATATTCTGACCTGGGTCCGGGGTACAGTGAGAGAGTATATCATAATGCAATGGAAGTATTACTACGGGCGAAGGGAATTCCATACGAGTCGGAGAGGGTGGTGTTGATTAAATTTAAGGATCATGTCATTGGAAATCTGAGGATAGATATGATTATTGACAACACCACCATTCTAGAATTCAAAATCATCAAATCTCTAAATGAAGCGGCGGAGTGCCAGGCAAGAAACTATCTTCATCTGACTGGTCTGAAGACGGCGTATCTGATAAATTATCCCCCGTGTAGGGGTAGGGGGGTGGAGATTCGAAAGATTGAAGTAGAACCATTAGGGGGAGGACCTGGGCTAGACTCTGATAGAACTGTAGAGATTCTTGATATTGAGCTTCTGGATCCAAAAGAGCGCCCCGAAGAAGTTCCTGGGTCCTGTGGAGAAGACTCCGAACTTCTTCTAGACAATGCTGCGCCACTGGGTTCTCTTCATTAACGTCGTCTAAACATGGGAGCACATGGGTTTCCAATTCGTATAGGAGTCTTTCCATGTTTATCATACATTAAGCCCTTATACTTAAGTACCGTAATTTCCTGTAATACAGGTGTTCCCCCATTTGGGGGTTTTCTACAGTATATTTTACAATCACAGCAGTCCCTCCTATTTAGAAGTTGCTGTTTATTTGCATAACACCTCGATGGTAAATTGATGTCTTTTGCAAAGTAGCGAACGATCCGATCGATGAAGATCATCTAGTATTTGATTATATCTTTTTTCGTAGTAGAGTCTCTCGCACCCAATCGCGGTCGGCTTTGAAAATCTTTGACAACTTGGGATCTTTCCGTCTAAAGAGGATCATGAGGACATTTAGACGGCGGAAGAGACCAAGGGGTGGCTCTCCAGCTCGCACGACACGCATGAGTGCACGGTGTCGTGCAAGTTCGGACTTTTCCCTGACACCTTCATAGCCGTGGGCACTGAGGATACCAGAGTTACTGAGGGGGATGATGACTTTGGGCTTCATATATATACTTCAGATTACAATTATAGGCTATCACTGATTCATAAACATCTCACGGAAAAAACGAACACGGGATGCGAGGTTCTTTTCATCCAACCCCGCGATGCGCGCGTGGTTACTCTCAGAATCGTTCTTGACTGCATCCTTCCACTTGTCGGCCCAAACTGATTTCTTCAGATGGACCGCTTTCATAAACCGCTTGTAGCTGGAAAGGTCCTCGGGTGCGTTGAGCATAAGCCATTGTGCCACCAGTAGATCATGGAACTTGAATTTACTGGACATGGGAACGTTGATTGTGTTGAAAAGGGTGACAAATTCCTTCTCAAGCTTCGTCTTCTCATTGAGCGAGAGCGGCTGAATGAAACGGTACCTCTCAATTTCAGAGAGCACCTTGGTTCCAGGCTTTTCATAGATTTGGACCCTTCCGAGGATAAAGTTGATGCAGAGGACAAACACGAATGCTTTTTCCTCCATTCGTTCCCCGTTGCAGTAACCTAGGCCCACCTTCTCATTGCAGAGAACATGCTTGTATTTCTCAGCCATCTGGTGAGCGAGTAAGCAAATGGGGACCGACTTCTGAGCGTTGATGGTTTCACCTTGCGCAAGTTCCAGATGGCGATTTATGCGCATGAAGAGAAGGTCCTCCTGTTCCTCTGTAAGGAGGCGGTAGGTTACAACTGTGATGAGCCTACCATCAAAATTGAGTTTGACATCATCGTCAAAGTCGGAGTAGAGACGTCCGTGTGGGTCACGAAACATGAACTCTTCGCCCTTCTCACCACAGAAGCGCTTGATGGTATCGATACGATGACCACCATCTAGGATGTACGTTTGTTCTCTGCCTTGGGCATCAATCTTGATTGACAGCGTGATTGTACTCGCTTGTGCGATGTTCTTCTCGACACTATCGATATAGAGCTCCCGGTTCTCCTCGGTCCATGTGTGGTCGTAGCGTTGATGTCTGGGGTGTAGCTGCCAAGCCTTGGTGCGATTCCTGGAGGTGTTCAAGATGTGTGAGATTGGGTAGGGGTTAATGTTAGGGGAGATCATCTCCCAGGCATCGGAAACAAGTTGCATGCTCGACATTTTGATATAAAATACCAATAGGTTCTATCCACTTAGGCTTTCTAAACTGTTGGAATGAACTCCCACTTAAGATCTTGACAAATCATTTTCCATATGACGTCCTGTTGGTACAGTTTTTCTTTGGATTTGAGGAGGGGGAAGTATTTGAGGTATTCGTCTTCACTCAGAAGTTCGCAAAATTTATAGAGGACGTAAGAATAACTCAGAAAATTTTTACGTTCTGCGGGGCAATGGGTGTCGAATGGTTTTTGAATATCTTTGAACATCATTCGGAGACACTCCTCTAACTCTTGTGGCATATTTGGTGGCTTTATACCATTTAGTATATTGGTGATATATGGGACATGTTCGTAGTACTTGTTGAGTTTCAACTTTTTGAGAAGACCGCGAATTTTTGCGTGGGTAATGTCTTCCAATTTTTTGATTTTAATTTTTTTGAGTTCAGATCGAAGTTGTTCTATGACCTCATCTGGTATGTTGGTAAGCTCCTGTGCTTGGAACTGTGACAACCATTCGTTGAAATGATTCTCCCGTTTGTATGAATAGTTCACAACTTTTTCGGATGTTTCTTGTTCTTCCTTATATGTTAATTCTTCACTAATGAGACAGGCTATGATTGCACCACACGAGTCACACACGAGATCACTCGTGTCATGAAAATGTAAAAGATTGCTATCTGGACACGTTTCACAACGGTCCATTGTTTTCACAATTTTTCTTGGTATATTTTGTTTTTCAACTACAATTAAATAGTCGGTGTAAATATCTTTTCTCTTCAAACCAACCGTCTCCTTTACATTGAATATGTTATCGGTATTTGAAATTTCTTCAGTTTCATCTGTATGTTGATTCATATAGGGCATACATTTCATGATATACTCCGCCATCTCACTTTGATATTTGTTAGTATTACCCGGGTCCTGTTTTATCAGATTGCTCCATTCTTCCAATCGATTGTTATATCTACTTAAAAAATTACTCTCCATTTCATATATAAAGAGATGCTCTTCAAACTTTTAAGTAATCTTTTTTACTTTTATAAATATCTTACCACACCACGTGATTATTCTATAATTTCTGAGGAAATTGCGTATGAGATTGATCATGATATGAAATATCAAATTGAAGATGATTTTTGGTTGGAAGAGAGCAAATCTTGGGACGATGGTATTTTAGATGAATACTACTTGTATGCAAAAGGTAAGAAATTCAGAGATACCATGATTCCCCAAAATATCAGGTGGGTAATTTTACGGGTGAAGTATTATTTCAACGGAAAGGAATACACAGCAATTTCAGATGATATTAATTTTAAACCCGGTGAGAACGAGGACAGTGCTATGCATTTTAGTATCCCTTTGAGTAGTGCTTGGGTGGTTGATCACGACGATAAACCAAAAAGAAACATTACTGAAAAGGTGAAACGGTATTCGGGACCACGAAATGACTTTCATGGACAAAAGGTCCCACTTGAACATTTTTTATATTATGAGAGAGATACGTTGGAAAAGGAATTCCCCAAAATTGTGCTCACCAATACACTGGGTATGAAAAAGACTATCTCAACACTACACGATTTTACAACAGATCTTCAGATACCTTAGTCGCTAGATAAAACTTGAGGTCCCCCAAATTTGCGACATTGTATTTTAGAATTAAAAACCTATTCCCGAGTTCTTGTATAATTTGCACAGACGCACACATACTCGTCGCCTTTGTAAAGATATTCATATATTTCAAACTATACAAACCGGTAATGGTTGGACTTTCTTCGGGACATTCAATAATTGTCTCTTGATTGGCAAAGTCTCCATTACATTTGAGTTGAATATTCTTACCACATCTCTGAATTTCAATTTCCGTACCAATGTTTGACATGTCACGACACAGCCTCTGAAAATCAGCCGATGGGAGGGTTGTTATAGTGGTCATTTCAACATCAGGAACCTCGATACGACTTTCATTAATATCTAAGAGTTTCAATTGAAAATTTGATTGAGTCTTCTTATTTTCACTGATAATTTCTATATTCATGTATTCTTTACAATTGATAGAAATTCTGAGAACATCATTGTTGGTAATTGTCTTTAACAATTTAAATGTATTTGAAATATTAATACCAGCTATGATTTCTTCTTGATTGCATTCATATTCCTCAAAGTTTTCAGCAGCCAGGTGCATATCTATGAGGGATGTTCTAGCTGTATCTAGTGTAACGATATACATCCCATCTGGTCTAAAGAACACATTGACGTCATTGAGAATATCCTTAAGGACTTCAAAAGTGGACTTAAAAGCCGAAGCTTGAATAGTGGTAAGTTTCATATCTATTGTGAATAGAAATTACATCTTTAAATCCGTATATGCCACACCTTTAGACACGTCACGGTTAATCTTCTCTTCCAACTCTTTAGTCATCGCAGGCTGGAGAGCACGACCGTAATCATCCAGACGAAACATATCAGAGTTATCATTACCATCTAAACTAGACATAGAACAACCAAATGCGCCAATACCAGAGTTTTCAACCTCTTTCTTTGGTAGTAGAGAATCAAGCCAATTCTTAATTTCATTACCCACCAGGATCTTGCCATTCTTTGTTAGCATGGTGGGAACTCGGTTGATTTTATTTTTATAGTTTGGTGGTATCCCCTGTGTATTAATGTTATGAAAATGTACAAGCTGTTTCAACTGGGGAATGTTGTTGATATATTCGATGACATCCATCGAGTGCTTACATCTTGGGCTATAAATCAGCAGTGACATCTACTATGTATAAGGGTATTTTCTAAAAAAAAATTAACGCGTTATAGTAAATATGAATTACTCAGTTGCAATCATCCTCCTCATGGTGGTGATTTTTATGGTAACTTCTCGAGAATCTTTTACAGAAGCATTCGGTTTATCAGGCTACACAAAACCAACTGATACAGTGAAGCTCGATGACCCCAGACCAGACCTTTCTAAATATACCAAAGTGGAGGCCAGTGTTGATAATGATGCGATGCAGGAGTTTGTACTCCAAGCCAATAAGGAGATATCTAAGCGTACTGGTCTTTGCACCTACATTATCGAAACAACTTCGGTCACTCACTACAAAAGTGATGAGAAAGACATCTATGAATGTATGTTCATGGTTATCAAGAAGGGTGGGTTCTCCTTCGGGTTTTCCGTCGTTGCATCTTACGAAGTTGAGAATAATAAGGTGACCCTTGTGTCTCTCCGATCTCAACCCATCGATACAGATGTACCAGGTGACATCAGTGCATTTTCCGAAGGATCTCCTGGTAAAGAATTCCTTGATTACAAGCTTGTAAATGAGGCGGCGATCCCCACTAAGGCTGAGTTGGATTCGATAAAAAATAAGTCCGAGTAATTGTAATGATAAGCATCGATGATGTGAATAAGATTGATGAAAAGAGAAAACAAATCCGAAAGGAAATTTACACAAAAATATATGAACAGTTTTCTTCTAAGATTAGACAATCTGTCGAACTTGGTCATAAACAGATTTTTTTGACCGTTCCACGCTTTCTACTAGGGTATCCAGCATTTGATAGAGCTTCAGCTGCGAGGTACATAAGCAGACAGTTTATGTTGGGTGGATTTACTGTTCAAGTTATAAACGAACATGATATATATGTTTCTTGGTATTCTTCCAAAAAGAAAAAGGAGAGGAAGGCGGGGGAGCAGCTCCCGGACACAGATTTTCCAAACCTCATGAATCTCAAGAAGATTGCAAATAAGTACAGGGGGAGTGCGTAGTAAAATCCCATTTTAAAAACCACTTTAATCATAAATGGACAACCTCAATATATTGGTAGAGGCTAAGCGTGAATACCTGGGGCAAATGTGCCTCATCATGTCCCCAGCTATGATTGAAGTCTTTCAGGACATGTATAACGAAGCCGTGACTATGTCCAAGGGACGAAAAGTTCTCATAATGTTTCAAAAATTACTCAAGGAAGTCCCCAACTGGTCCAACGCGATGTCAAAAAATCACTCTGACAACATTGCTAACAGGTGTGCATGGTTTAACGATTTATTGGCAGCTGTATTTGTTGCATGCACCAAGATTCTCTCAGCTGTTCGCCTAAAGGCTGACAATAAGAAGATTTCTCTCAAACTCCCAACTACGGAAGTTTTTATTCAAACGTGTTACAACAACGTCGCCAAAGATATTTACAAGGATCCTTACATCTTCAGTGAAGAACAAAGTGAATACCTAAGGGATGAGAATTTGACCAATCGTTTCTCAGTTTGTATCGAGAATACCGTCAAAGAATTGATTCCAGTGCAACAAATTCTTCAAACATATATGTCTCAAGAGACTAGAGACATCTCCCTCGATGGTGATATTCAGGATGGTATTGATCCCGACGTACTTGAAGATGAAGAAAACCCTTTCCCAGAAGAGGTAATGGAGCCACAGCCGGAGATGGAGCCGGAGATGGCACCAGAGCCAGAGTCAGAGATCGGACCGGACCCTGAACCAACCGGTCTCGAGAATGAATTCAAAGTTGTACCGGGTGTTGAGGCCCCGAACCCAGAACCAGAACCGAAACCGGAACTAGTACCAGGACCAGAACCAGGCGACGATGATGTTTTTTTTGGGGACGCACCTGAACAGCGTACAAAAAAAGTTGGCTATAATTAAATGGAACTCTCCGACTATCTTCGGGACCCCGCGAGTGCTGCTCTCATCGCGGCTGGTATAACTGCGGCCTATATTCACCTAAAGGCTAACCTCAATAATGAGGGCAAATTGGAACTCAACAAATACACCAAGCCCGCCATACTCAATGCGATTCTAGTATTTTTCATCGTATCTGGTGGTATTGGACAAAAAGAATCTATCTCATCCGATCCTTTCTAAACTTAAAGATTAAACTATTAAAATAAGAAAATGGCATCCGTTTCTGCGTTTAACGATATGATGGGTCAATTTCTTGTGGAATTGCACAAGACTTTTCCAGATGAAAAAGGCATTAAGAAAATGATGACATCCTTCGATGTACTGAAGTCATCCAACCCGCGTCTCGTTGTAGATGCTTTCATGAATGGTGTTTCGCCCTACGCTGATAAGATTTCCGCGAAGGATGAAACATTTCTCCTCAAGGAGATTGATACAATCGATTTCCTCAAGGATCTCAATATTAAGTCCTATTGGGTGAGAATGACAGCCAATACAAAGGCTGCGACATGGCAGTATCTACAGACACTGTACATGCTTGGCACTACGATTACTTCAATCCCAGATGACACTTTGAAAATGATCGAAGGGATCGCGAAGGACTGTGCTGACAAGATGCAGGATGGTGATGGAGAACTTAATCAGGAAGCTCTTATGAAAATGATGGGCAATATGCTTGGTAGTCTTCCTAAAAAATAAACCTCAACCTATACTAAATGAAAGTTTGGTTTGAGGATCCTCAACAACTATTCAGGACCGATAAAATTTCTCAGTTCTGGCCAACCAGTGAGCAAACACCAGAAGATCGCATCAATGCTGCTTCTCGATTTGTTATTTACGCCAGTTCTATGATTTATGTCATTCGTCGTGATCCTAGGATATTTGTATTAGCTGCGACCGTTCTATCTGTCATATATGTTCTTTATAAGTCTAAGATGGTGACGAATACGATTGGATATACCACGAAAGGTGAAAAACCGTGTCAAATGCCAACGAAGGAAAATCCAATGGCTAATGTTCTCATCACCGACTTTACAGATGCCCCAAACAGGTTGGAGGCGTGTTACTACCCAACCGTAAAGTCATACACAAATAACTATATAAGCGGTGACCTCCCAACGGATGGTGGAAGATCGCGTTCCCCCCTTCCCAAGTACATGCGAAACGCTGTAGATCGTCAGTTTGTGACGTCCCCCGTTTCTAAAATTCCAGGGGATCAGACTGCGTTCGCGGAGTGGTTGTATGGTCCCAAGAATGGACCCATGTGCAGGAGTGATAGTAGGTACTGTGACCCAAATGCGAGGGGTGTCCAACTCGAGGCGTTCGCGGGTCTGGGTGGTGATGGGGACATCAGGGGTCCCCGGGGTGGAGGAAGTGTGCGAGGTGGCGGTGGAACGTACAGTTAGATTAAAATTCTTATGTAATAATAAATGGCATATCAGCTTCAACCAGGTCTTTCTAGAGTTCAAAATGCTGGTGCTCTTCCTCCCGTGAAGGCAACTGATGAAATTTTCGTGTATCCCCAGCCCAGTAGTATCAACTGTGGTAGCTGCCGACCAAATACCATGCTATATGGTACTGCCCCTTACATGGCGGGTAAGGGTTCCCCAGCCCAATACATCGACACAAGTGATCAACTCCGCCCACAATCCACCTCTCGTTTTAACAAGAACATAGTTCAAACTTATGAGCGTCGTCTTTTCCCCCTGTCCAATATGGAGTGCAAAGTTCCCCTCCGTACAATAAGCTATGAACCTATGAGCACTCGAGCAGAGGTCCAAAATGGTCTCTTTCAAAAAAGGTACGCTAATAAAAATGTCGGCAACATGTAAGAATGGCTGATCCCATTTCACTCATGGCTGTTGCTGGTTTGATATACGCTGGTCGAACTTTGAGTACTAAGTCTGTTGCTCCACCTCCCATGGAGGCGGTTCAACAAACAGTAGCCAAAGATCCCATAGTAGAAGTCGAAGTCAAAAATGATAATTTTAGTCCTATGACCGGGGTACCCCAAAAGAGGGAGATGGAAAGTTTCGGTGATATCACTATGCAACAGCGAAGTGGTGGCCAGGAAATTTTGAACATGAGGAATCGTTTGTATGACCAAGGTCGAATGAACAACCTATCACCTATAGAAAAACAACTGGTTGGTCCAGGCCTCGGTGTAAGTGCTGATACACCCGCAGTTGGTGGATATCAGCAAATGTTCAGGGTAAATCCAGAGAATGTTGGTGCATACAGGCTAACCACCCTCCCAGGTAGATCCGGTCCAGCCGGTGATATTACGGGTGGTCGATCCGCTGTTGTCGGGGAACTTACCCATAATAAGCCAGATACAACTGCATTTCTCCCATCTCGCTTGCCCACGATGGCGGGTCGTGCTCAAGGTATGTCTGGTGTAGTACCACGAAACGAGCATGAGAGAACTAAACGTACAACAAACCGTTCGGAAACCGGTCTTCGTAACGATGGCCTCGGTTTCAATGGCGCGAAGCGATTTGTATCTGCTCAGACAATGTCTCAAGATCCTACCCGATTTAAGAGTGATCGCAACGATGCGCAGTACAATTACCAGAACCAAGCCAGTCCAGGTATTACCAACTTCCAGGGTGGTTATACCAATAGCGCTGCTGCTAAGGTAACCGCAAAGACGGATGAAGAGCTCATGAAGTATGGTTTCCGTCCCGATGATCGTCGTGGTAAGCCCAATCGTATGGGTAACGCGGGTCGTATGAATGTTCGTGAGAGCGCCCTCAAACAAGGTGGTCGTCTCACAACGGTTCGTTCTGACACAAGCCGTATCGATGGTCGTGTAGCCGCCGCCAACGGTGGTTGGACCCAACAGTATCAACAGAAAACCTTCCATCAATTCAACGCCTACAAGGGTAAGGCGAACCCAAATACATGCGATTTAGACATCGCCAAGCGCCAGCTCCAGAACAACCCCCTCGCACATGGAATATATCAGTAAGTGTTTTAGATTTCAAATAAAAACAGTCATTAAAATAGTATACCTCTATTTTAATGAAGGTCTATAACCTCTCTATCGACAGCAGTGAAAGGCAAACGAATTTGTATTCATATGCGAATAATTACGTTGTCACTTTAGAGAATCCAATTTATGACGTATCCCAAATTAAATTAATATCTGGTCGGATCCCCACACCACAATTGGCATCATCTGCTACCAATAAAACGTTCAGTGTCGATGGAAATGTTTTCATACTTAATGAAACAAATTATGCGAATGGTTATGTTCTAGCGGAAGATTTAGAAACAGTCCTCGCCCCACCAGATTCTAACATAAGTTTGGTTGTGTATGACGAAGAAACACAGGCTTTAAACTTTTCAAATGTGGGAAACTCTAATGCTTTTACACTCGAGTTTCAATCGGGAACAAATGGATATCAGAATACTTCATCACTTGTGACGACACCACACCAACTCATGGGTTTTAGTTCTAAAGATTTTAGTTCAAATGCTAATTGTGAAATTAGATCCGGTGCGATTAATCTTAACGGACCTAATTCACTGGTTATGAAATTAAGTGCGGGATCTGATGAGTTTAGTCAGGACATATATTCATCAACACCATTCTATACGGGACATATAGTTCTAGATGGCTCGGATTTTATAAATTTTAACGGTGCAGATGATCCGTTAATCCACCACTTTCACTCTGGACCTCAGAAGTTTATTCAAGATATACGTGTTGAATTTTTCTACATGAGCCATGGTCGTTTCATTCCATATGATTTTAGAAATCAAGATCACATCTTAAAGTTTGAAATTACATGCTCTACAGACAAATTAGAAGGACTACCCAAAGTCACCGATCCGGATTTAATGACGGCGGTCCTCGATGAGGAAGAATCTATAAACATACCAGAGGTAAAGAATGTTTATGGATGGAAACAGGAATACACTTATATCACATCAATTGTTATGTTAGGGTTATTCCTGACATTTATTATGAAAGGTCGGCCTCGGAGAAGAATTACCGGGTGATCGCATAGAGAGGTTGCGCTGGCTTCTGGACACGACCGTTGATGTTCGAGATGATGAGATAGACAATCACGGAAAGGAGAGTGGTGAGAACCGCGGTAAGCGCATACTGGGTACCACCATTCTTGGGGACCTTTATGAGCTGGGTAATAGACCAACGGATGAAATCCATCCAAGCCATGGCCGCGGAGAAAGAGAACCCACCAACAATTGAGTTGAGAGTTTGAGTCTGGAGCTCTTGGGTGACGAGGTCAACAGTAGCAAGGGCGGCGGAAACAGTGGACATTATGTTTAATGTACCCTGAGAAAATTATTCCGGTAACAACTCTTCCTTTTTGGCTATTTTTTTAAATTTTTTCTTTTTTATTGTTTTTGTTTTCGAGAACAAATCTTCGTCATCAGAAGAATCGTCACTAGAGCTACTAAAAGATTCATATACTTTGAACTTAGTATTTGAAAAAGACCATCCTTCAGGCTCAGGTGTGCTCATTACTATTAATGGCATTTTTTAACATCTGTTCCGCCGGGTTTTGGGGTACCCAATTTTCCCAATTGTCGTAGGCTTGGTTCATGGAAATGAATTTTTCTTCATCCCCATAATATTTCACAAATGGTGGGCAATCCTCCTGGGGAACTTCCTCTATTCCCACCTCTTCCTCTTCCTCTTCCTCTTCCTCGTTGTAGATTTCGGGGAACAAAGTTCCAACATTTTGACCAACTGTATTCATCGCACAGTACTTTGTTGCATATTCCAAATCTTCTGGGAGTATAATATCTCTTCCACAAGCTTTGGAATATTCGGCCGCTAAAACCACACTATTTTCCATAACAGGTACCATGAGATCAAACATCGTCTTCATATATTGTTCCGCCATAGCAGAACTATCACCACCGAAGCCGGTTTGCATGTTCATTTTAATATCTGTTTTTAAAAAGAGTTTTACCAATTCCCTCACTTACACGGAGAGTATTGTAGCTTAGTGCATAGACTCTAAGTTGTCTTGCAAAATCAGGACACGATGTAAGACTTAGGTTTAGAACCTGGTCTTTTACGAGGCTAAAATTGATTTGCCCTGTGGGGTACCATTCCTCGGGTTGGAGAGCGAAACTATATGAGTAAAATCTTCGTATCAATTGGGTCTTTGAATGGTGAATCCCTCCCTGTACAGCTTTTAGGAAAGTGACAGTTCCCGTATCTTGTGTGATAATGTCCTGGTCATCTAGACTGAGTGTCAAATAATCGAGATTTTCATAGAGGATGAACTTTCCATCCTGAACATTGGAGGTGTTGTCGTAATCGAATATGGTGACAAAGTTACCCTGTAGTGTTTTATCTGCTGCATTTACATTGCTCCCCTGTCTTTGAATTACAAAGTATAGCTCCTTAACTGGATTTGTAAAGTCCAAATTGAATTTTCCAGAATTTACACCAACATCCAAACGAAAGGTATCCTGTTGGAGTTGTGTGATAAGGTAGTCTGTAGGTGTCTTTTCAATTTTGATGCGTTCTACACAGTCTAAGAAAACAACTTCTGCGCAGAGTTGAAACTCTTTTATATGTAGGGTTTCTTGTAAAGTAATATAACTTCCATCACCTTTAATAACCAAATCTTGTGCATCTCTCAACTTGAACTCAACTTCAACTTCTTGTTTATTTATGGCACATAGGGGCACTGCGAGTTTTGGATTTCTATAAAAATAGAATGGAAGATCAACAAAGAAACTTTCATCCGAATCCAACCCCAATGTACCATTAATGACTATACCCGAGTTACCACCACCACTTACAATTACTTCTCCGACCCGTTTGTCTGATGTTCGAAGTGGATACTTCCCTACAAGTTGTTCAAGGGCTTTTTGTTTGGTTTGGGTCATGTTATGTTCGGAATAAATCTGAAGATAATCACTCGTGAGTCGCTGAACGACTTCGCCACCTATTATGAGATCTACGTATTCGATGAGTGCATGTGCAACAGATTCAATATACATCGTTGTACCTGTCACTATAATTTCGGGGAGTGTCATCTTCACACTGAGTGTTTTCACTAGGTCACCTTGGTTTTGGGGGATTTTAAATCGAACCTTCTTACCAAAATCGGCTTGATTGTTTTCTGGGTCTATATCGACAAACTCTGTAGAAAAGTTTGAGTGTTTTTTGAAACTTTCCACAAAATAACTGTAGTCTGGATCTAGTGTGAAGAACCTCTCTTGGGGTCCAGATGCCAAGAGTTGGACCTGTCCAGCCATTACTACTATATCCATCTAAAATTTTAATCCCGCTAAACCACTCTCAACTCTCAACACATTGTAATTCAGTGCATATATACGTGTATCGTTTTCAAATTCAGCACTGACGGGATTGATTTTGATTGTGAAAAGTTTATGAGATATACGACTCATATTCACCTGACCGGTTGGATGGGGCATTTCAGGTTTGAGGGAGAAGGAGTACATACCAAATTTGGATGGACCTACACGAGGATTCAACCCGTTAAATGTTTCGGTAGTAAATGTGAGTGCCGATGGTGAATTTACATGATATTTCAATGCTTGTTCGTAACCGAGAAAGAGACCATCTCTACTGAAAACAATTTCATTATTGAAACGAAGTTCAGCATTTACGATTTCATTATAATAGTTTGGTATGTTATTCGATGATGCCTGTTTAGATTGAGAGACAAAGAAAAGTTCCTTCACGGGGTGTTGAAAGTTGAGCATGACAGACTTTTCGTTTTCACCAATTTTCATTACAAATTTAGACATTTGTACCTGTGTAATGACATAATCAAGTGGTCTGGACATAAGGTACCCCCTCTCTTCTGGTGTGACATATACAAAATCAGTGTCCATCGAGAATTTTGAGATTGATGCTGTCACATCCGAAATACCCCCAGCGTCAGCTGCACCAAGATTCCTCACTAATTCATTAAGGGGTCGCATCTTGATTCTCACCTCCACAAGTTGTTTCGTTAGAGCACATGTAGGTATAGCAAGTGATGGATTTCTATAGAAATAGAATGGTAGATCTAGGAAGTATGTGTAATCTCCAGCATAGCTCAAGTAATTCCCGTGACCTGTTAGAAAGTACAGGGTTTGTTCAATATCATCATTGGTATTGTGAAGTTGTTGGTGCATGTAAATATATTCGCCTGTGATTCTCTGAATGGGTTGCCCACCTATCAAAATCTCAGCATATTCAATAAGAGTTGTGATTACTGATGGTGACCACACCATGTCATTCTCACCACCGTCATCGGGTTGGGGATCGGTGAGAGTTATTTTAAGGGTCATGTTTCGAATGAGATCACCTTTATCATTGGGAACCCTACATTCGATTGTATTTCCAAAGTCAATGTTCCCATCGAATTGACTTTCAATAAAATCAAATGAAAATTTCGTATGTCTCTTATAATTCATCAGGAAGTACGAAAATTGTGGCTCACCTGTTAGTAATTCATCTTGAATACCGGTGGCAGCAAGTCTTAAACGACCAGCCATTCCTACAATACGTGAGTAAAATTTTGCTAAATAAAACGAGACACTTACAGTAGAATGAATCTTCAGTTGAGGAAATTCAAACCAGAGGGGATAGCGGACGATAAAGTAATTGTATTCATCGGTAAGAGAAACACTGGTAAATCTACCCTTGTCAAAGATATCATGTTCCACAAGAAGCATCTCCCAGCGGGGATTGTGCTGTCTGGAACAGAAGAGGGTAACCACTTTTATTCTGAGTTTATTCCTGACTTGTTCATTTATGGTGACTACGACCGAGATGCTATAGAACGAGTGATGGCCAGGCAGCGGAAGTTAGTGGGTGGGGGAAATACAAATTGTGGAGCGTTCATGCTTCTGGATGATTGTATGTATGACTCAAAGTTTCTAAAGGATACATGCATTCGACAATGTTTCATGAATGGCCGGCACTGGCGCATATTTTTCATGCTCACGATGCAGTATGTGATGGATTTGCCACCAGCGCTAAGAGCCAATGTCGATTATGTTTTCATCCTCAGAGAGAACATCATTCAGAACAGAGAAAAGTTATACAAATCATTCTTTGGGATCTTTCCATCTTTCGACATGTTTTGCAAGGTAATGGACGCCTGTACGGAAAACTACGAGTGTCTCGTCTTAGACAATACGGTAAAGTCTAACAGGATTCAGGATTGTGTTTTCTGGTACAAGGCGACCGTCAGGAAAAACTTCAGGGTTGGTGGTCCAGATCTATGGCGACTCCATAAGAAAATGTACAACCCCAAGCATCTACAACAGAAGGAGGAGGATGCTAAGAAGGCGACAAAAAAGACGAATCTCAAGATTACTAAAACCAAATAAATTGCGTCGGTCGGCGCCGAAGAAAAAGTACGGGACTATTAAATGGCTTCTCCCCAAGTGAATACCATGAATTTAGCGGATGATGGCGAGGGAATGGTTCCCCTCAATGACAATCCATCTGTGGCTTTTACATCTGAAAAAAATGTGAGTGAAAGTAAAGAGACGACGATGGATTCTACTCCCATTAACGATATTATGATGGAGCCCCCCATGATGACCGAGGAGCCCAGGATGCAGGGTATGATGCCCCAAATGACCGCTCCACAACCCCAGGCTGCCTATGCTGCCCCCACTACTGTTGCCGCGCAACCAGAGAAGAAAAACCCTATGAACCTTACTGACGAGCAGCTCACCGCCTTGGTTGTCGCTGCATGCACCGCTATTGCTGTGAGCAAACCTGTCCAGGACCGTCTTGCGACCTCTATCCCCAAGTTCCTTAACGAACAGGGGGGTAGAAGTATGGTTGGTCTTGCTGCTACTGGTGTTGTATCGGCTATTGCTTTCTACATAACTAAGGATTACATTGTTAAACCTTAAACAGTTTCCCATCCCATATTACTATAGATGGATTTGTCTATACCAGTAAAGTAAGTAATTAAAGCTCCCAAAGCAAAAGTCGTTGAGAGTAACATCGTGAGGTCAAACGCCTTTCTCTTGTCACCCTCATAGGTCTTTATAGAATCAGCTGTCTGTGTCCATATCTTGTTTGCCGCGTAGGTGAGAATCAAAGAGGCGAGTGTGGTCGAAAAGAAAAATCCACGATCGACGGCGAGGCGGGGAATATTACCAACAATCACACGCAATACATTTGGTATAACCATAGTAAGCCAAATGAGATTAAATGGGTAGTTATCGACATATTTTGGAACGGTTAGGACTCCAAATATACCTATCCAATATGCTATCACCATAAACAGTGCACTGAGGGGTGTCTTCATTTACTGTACGTAAAGAATATTATTTATCCTGGATGTGCTCTCCACAAAATTCCGTTCTGATGGAAATCTTCTCGTATATACCAATATGCACACATATATCCCGAAGTTCTATGTAATTTTCCCAAAATTGTTCTGAGTGATCATATTCCTCGACGGTGCAATGTGCCAACTCATGTATGAGAACGTGAAAAATCTCATTGGGCTCACCATCTAGACATAGGACGATGTCACCACCTTTATTTGTGTTATAGCCAATACCATCATTCATGCGTAGAACACCAGTGATTGGTACAGCACGCGTGAGCATAGAATACGTTTCATTATTCGTCTCGTCTAGGTGTTCCCTGAGGATACGATATTTCTCTTTGACTTCCTTGAGTCTTTGCGGCTCTTGAGTTTTACGGAGTATAAAGAGATTTATGACTATCAATAGAAACAATGCTATCATCTGTTATAGACAAAGATAAATTTACTATACAATTCTGAGATTGGGTTCCCATCTAGACCCTCCCACAATTGTAACCTAAACCCCATGTCTTCTAGACCAGTCACAAGGTAATCCTTATAGGCCACAGGCTCTGACTTTGGTCCATCTGCGTAGTATGGTGTGTCTGTCAAATGTACAAATAACTTTTCCCCAAAATCACCATTCCCCGATTTTGCCATCTTAAAAAAGTTACCCATTTCATCAACTAAAGGTGTTCTGAATATGATCTTCTCAGAATCTGGTATGATACCAATTAGGTGACCACCAGGCTTCATGCGTTTTTTAATTTCCCTTAGGGAACTCATGAAAAGCGCCTTCGAAGCAAAAATATAGTGAAGTGAAAAGTTGAAGCACACCACATCAAATTTCCTATTTGGACAATTGTGTATGTCACCGTCATAAAAATTCACCCTCATGTGCATATTCTTCGCACGAGACTTGGCCTCAACCAAGGCTGAAGGCTCCGGATCACACATGTTTATATTCACCCCACATTTGTGCCATTTTTGAAGATCCCCACCAAAACCACAACCCACATCCAAGATGTGCTGTCCCTTCTGTGCGACAGACTGGATCAACAACCTCTTAGCCTCGTTGTGATTCTTACGAATTACTTCCATAGTCCATACTTTTATCACCTTTTTAAATCACTTAGGACTGCATTTGCCAATTGTCGTTGCCCAATCTTGAATCGACCAGCATACATGTAGTTCTTCCTAAACTCCTGACTATTGAAAAACCGAACAATATCATCCAAATCCACTTCCGTGTGTGGTACAAGACACAAAAGCTTACCACCGAAGTACCCAACGGTACCATTGAATGCAACCCTTTCATCCCTGGTGAGATTTTTCACATATATACACGGGCGACCTTTCTTTTCTTCAATCATTCTGATGTTTCTCGGAGCACCCCACTCGAACCAATTACTTTCGTTAAATTTTTTGATTTTTCGATTCATCAGGTGCGTTTTATTTTTCAAGAGGTGTTCATCAATTTGCGTCTGATCTGTTGGAAATGTATTTGTAAATATAAACTTTTCCCAGCACCCCTCATCGACGAGGATATCTATGTTACCAAAGGGGACTTTATACACCTCATCCTTTCCAGAAACGAGACCAACATATACGTCAAATACGTTGGAGACAACATTCCCATAAAGTGGTTCATCACTAAATGTCACGATACCATCGATCGTATTACAAAATTTCAAAGTATCATTTACAGCAACTTTCTGTGTGAATACCCCCTTTCTGTACCTAAAAACTACCACATCCACACTCGCTGAATCGAATAGTTTCTCATCATGTGGGAATAGAAAATGAGTAAATGACCCATGCTCAATCATCTCGGATATGATCTTCGAAGCACTCGTCAATTTAATGAAATCCGATGGAACAATAAATATCAATTCTCCATCGTCATCCAAAAGTTCGTAACACCTTTTAATGAAATGAAGATATAAATTTCCATTAGACTGTTTAACGTATGGTGGATTCCCAATAATAGTCTTAAACTTTTCATCGTGGAAGGGGTACTTCATAAAATCACCGTATAGGATTTCTTGGTTTTCATTTAAATCCAGACATGGTTTAATTGTTGAATCAATTTCAAAACATTTCATGGGGTATTTGTCGTCATGTTCTTTGAATTTTTTTAGAAGATGCCCAGCCCCAAAGGACGGCTCGAGAAGGGGAGCACCCAGGTGCTCCACATTGTCAAACACATACTGTTGAAGTCCTTCATTAATTGTAAAGAACTGTCCCAGTTCCTTGCTCATTAGCTTTTAAAGTTTCATAAACTTTAAGCGGCTCCGCCCACTTTGTCATGAGCTCGACCATCTTGCGTTCCATGAGATCTCGATACTCTTGATTTGACCTCTCAGTATGTCCGCTTGGCCATGTAATCTGAATTCCATTCGATGGATTAATCCTAATGTGCTGCTCGGGTATTTGATCGAAATTACCAACCCATACACGTTGTGTATTTTTCGCAACAATGATCAGTCCATATTTTTTCAATACACAATCTGATGGTGTATTTATCAAAGTTTTACCAATCTCTACATGATTAGTACATCCCGGGTCACTAAATACATACTTGACAAAGTGAGTTGAACCAACTAGATTGTTTGCTTGAGTCGGTCGGTCTTCCACGACCTTGATGTTAATTGGTAAATCACCCATCCAGATATCACCAAGATCGCGTGATCTTCCTCTTCTAAACACCATTGGGTGTCTCTCAATTAGATAATCAGAGACCGTTTCTTCATCCCTCGTACTATTCCGCCGACCATCAACATCATCCAAGTTGAAAGTAAATTCATGAGAAGATAGACTTCTCTGTAGGAGTGAATATATGACACTCGTATCACGTGTAATCCATAGTAACTCTAGATAAGAGAACTTGGTCATGGTTTTAGATCGTTTCATAGTTTTAAGTAATATACTTAGGTTTATTCCGGGCTTAAAGTTTTGACACATACTATTTGTATAATGTCTCTTGAAACAGATTACACCACTATTCCCGGTCAGATCTTCGCGTGCCTCTCGATCATTGGCCCTGAGGCCCCCCAGAAGAATGATAAATTTGGTATCAAGATTCGTGGTGCGTTTGCTACTCGTGACGAGGCTGCTAACCACGCCAAGCGTCTTCAGAAGGAGGACCCAACCTTCGACATATACGTGGTTGATATGTACAAGTGGCTCCTAATTCCCCCAGATCCAACCAAGATTGAGGATGTTCATTACACCAACGAGAAACTCGAGGAAATCATGGCTGGTTACAAAGAGAACCAGGCTCAGGCCGCTCGCATGTTCCAGGAGCGCAAGGCGGGTATGATTGCTGGTGCGAATCAGTACGTCCCTGGTGATGAGAACTCCAAGTTTTACACCAAGCCTGATGAACCCCCTATCTCCCACCCAGCGGATGTTTTGGAGCGTCTCAAGAAGGAAAAGCCTGATGCGAACATGGAAGATCTCGTCAAGGAGGCTGACACCATCGTCGCTAAGGAAATGGAGGATCGTCAAAAGCAGCGCGATGCCGAGGCTTCGACTGATGGAAAGATGGGAGAGATCCAAGAAGAAGAGGGCGAACCCGAGGTTTCGTCTGCGTAAATAATATAATCATATAATAAACAAATGATCAAGATTATTGTTACGATAATTTTGGTAAGTGCTTTTTTTATTTTGTTTTTTAACCCGACTTTTGAATTAAAAAACAAAACAGAATCTAAAGTTATTGCTAGTACTACGGCTGGATTTATAGAAGATACAGAGGATGCGTTCATAAATCCAAGATATCCAACTCAATTGATAAAGTTAGATGCTTCTGGTGAAATTAGACCCATCTACGGAGATATTGGTACATTTGTACCATACTCAAGTGTACCTGAGGATCACTGGTTGCATGGTTTTCCCCATGAAAAAGCCTAAAAGGAAGACTGCGAAGGCTATAATCCATGTAGATTTTTCTACATTTTCAAATAAATCAAATTTTTTTTCAGGTGGTGGGGGCATCATTGGTGGCTGCATAGGATATTCCATATAATATGGTTGTTCCTCCTGTGCAGGTTCTTCTTCCTTCTCAATGGTGGGAATATACTCGATAGGATTACCTATATCAGTTTCCATTTTCTATTATAGATTCTGTTTTTTTTAAGCATCTTCTGACTCACTCTCATCATCTACAACGAAACCTTTTAAATTTCCATCATCATCGGCATCGCTGTCATCTTCCGATTCACTTTCGTCAGAATAACACTCTTCTTCTGTATCGATTTCCGAGTCGATATCAGTGTCATGTTCATCGGGGGAATAATCATCTACAAGGTCATTTTCAGTGGGTTGGAACAGTTCGGGCTTCTTTATCTTACGACCAGCGCGAGTACGGGTGATCATTTTAAATACCATAGCAATTACTGTTTAAGTATCTTTATAATATTGTGAGTTAGACGATGTGTTCTAGCTGTATTTTTTTTACAAATAGGGCATAATTGCTTGATTTCACTGCATTTTTTTATTTCGTACGACATGACAGAATTCTCATGGACTCCGCCGATCATCTCACAGTACTTGGAATTTGACAATGCTAAGAAGTTCTTTCCCTTTTTGGTGATGTTCAAAATCTGTAAGTCATTTGAATCATTCATGTACGCCTTGATGAATACTTCGAGGGGCTTTCTCACATCACCACACTTTACCTCTGGTTTCGGAACCCTTGTTTTAATTTCTGGACACTTTTCGATATCCCCCTTTTCGGGATACAATCGCTGAACAATGTTGGGTGGTAATTGATATCTCCTACCACAAAAGTCTTTACAAAACCCATCACGACGCCCCCTGAGTGTTTCACAAAGACAAAAACACTTTTGAATGATTGCCTGTCCGCTCACGATAAACCATACATGATTGGATCCATGTTCTCTCTTGAGATTTTCACAATATTTTGAAGTTGTTTGGGCGAGATAGGTATCCTTCTTCTTGAAAAGTTTGGGTATATATGCATTTGACTGCCCCTCCATATTTTTTCGAACAAACTCTTCAATCATACCCCTCAATGCATCGTCACGAACTTCATCTTTTGTCTGCGAGCTCGTAAAAGACCCCTCTTTAAATTTCGTTGATGGAGGTTCTACATGAATTAGCTGGGGTTCATTGGTTCGCACGATTGCCATTTTGAGAATTTCCAACGTCGGTTCCTGTCCAATCTGTAAAATGGCACTCAGTGGGGGACCCGGCTGATACACGAAGATTGGGAGATATGCGAGTTGATCCACCTTCCCCTTTTCACATTCAGAGCAACCCTGACCGTCACATACATCATGCTTCGCCTTTTTATAGGACCATGGCATACGAAACCCACTTCCCCGTGTTTTTCGTGAGGCATTGCCATATACAGCAACATCTATGATGTCATTCCAATCTCTGATCCTATGTTCAATCTTCGAAAGTGCCACGAGAATGTGTTCTCTTAGAGCGATTGCCGAATCTTGATCTACCACAAATCCCTCCCAATTGAGATGTACCCCAGTCTTCACAAGGTCTCCACATTGCTTTGGGGGTGAAACCGAGATGAGACATTTTCGACCACCATGTGATTTGACTTTGTCACATATGACCTTACAGATGTTCTTGATATCATCCAGTTCTAATGCCGTGTCATCTTTGTAGTCGATGTCCACAAAAAAGTTATACACTTCACTTTTTTGTTCGACAACGTAAAGTCTCTCCCCAGACTTTACAGCCTCAATATACTTCTCATGGAAGTCATTCAATTTATCAAATGGCACAGAAAGGACACCACCGTCCATGAGCACATGTGATAGATTGGTTGCATTGTTAAATTTTTGTTTTGCACACCAACTCTTAAACATATCTATACAAAGATCCTATTCTCTAAACCACCTCATACAAGAAACGTCTTGATATTCTTTTCCTTGAGAAAGTTCCTTTTTTATAGTTAAAAGTTCATATACAGTCTTAGATTCATTTTCTTCGACCCACTGGGTAATTTCTTCCTCGCAGAGACCCCTATTTTTTTCTAATAGTTCAGATATTTGCCTCAATATGTAAGCCTTCGACTTCATTATTTTATAGAAAAGGTTTTTCTATTAAAAGAACTTACACATGCATAAAATTGAGGATTATTGATTACATTATCTATAATAAGCTTCCATCGCTTACGTGTGTTAAATTCATCAAGAGTATCATAACTCATGAAATCATTTTCATCATACGTCTTTCTAATTGGTTGCTTCAGCATTTTTTTTAGATTTGTTTTGTGCTTCTCTTCGTAAAACTTTTTGATCTGTGTATGTTGCTCAGATCTTGTGTAATTCACGAAGAATATAAAGACATTGTATTCAAGATCCACTGTGGGACTTTCTTTGACAGTAAATTTGAACTCAGTATATTCACCATTCTTGAGGGAAACTACACCTCGAGTCTCTTCTTCTAACTCTCTGAGGGCACATCGAAGGGGGTTGAAAATTTCTCTTCGCCTGCACCCACCGGTGACAAAAATCCAATCTTTGAATCGGTAGTCCCTAACCGTGAGAAACCTTGGTTTCCCATCGATAAAGCTAACCGGTATTGCAATCGCTTTGTACTTTTTCATTGCGCATTCGCAAGTTATAATAAGAGGATATGTTTATTCACTTACTTTTCCTCCTTTTGGGCCACTTTCACACGGGGCGCTTCGGTCTCTAATTCTGGTTCTGGCTCTGGCTCTGGTTTCTCGGTGGGCTTCTGTTCTACAGGTGCACTGAGATGTTTAACAATCTGGGACGAAAACGTCTTGAAAGAGTTCATCTCCTCTTTAGTCTTGTTCATCTCTTTGAAGAGGAAGATAATGCCCATGGCACATACAATGGTTGCAGCTAGCATGAGGGTGTCGCGATTTACGGGAATCATATAATTATCTTTATGCTTTTCTTTTTAAGTAATTACACCCATCGTAGTTCTCCCTGGGGGAGGACATTCATATGGCGACTGAGCAAATTGGACGGCTTCGTAATGCGTATTTTCACATGATTTTTGGGTCGGTGGTGTGGGCTGACCGACAAACTTTTCAAGTGTCCTGGACTTTGGATCGTACGTCAATACAAAAACGATGGCGAGGAGGAAAACAATCTTCCAAAACATAGTTATTATTTAGTTAGAATATAAAAGACCTCCCATACCATTTTCAATACGGAGGACATTGTAATTTACAGCATAAATATCATCACCAACACTTTGGTTATCGTTGATGATACGAGCCGAGTCAAGTCGACTGAAGTTTAGGCTGCCGGTAGGCTGAAGCTTACCGGAATCGAGGCAGAATGGGTAGAAGAACAGAGTCTTGGCTGTTCCTAAAGACGAGTTAGTAGTGTGATAATACGAAGTTACGGTGGAGAAGTTGGGATCGGCAAATTTGTAATCAGCAACATCTGTACCGTTAATTTGGAGCTTGAGCTTATTATTATCGTTAAGGATCGCCATAGCAGAAGCCTTACCAGAAGCCAAATACTTGACTGGGTGGTTGAAGTTCAGCTCCTGGATCTTGGATCCGGAGGAGACCGCCTTCTGGGTTTGGGTGATGAGCATGTTTTGGGGCTGGGAAGCGAACACCTCACGCTCCTGGGTATCGAG
>Ga0209425_10000443_pt1 | contig 50132 bp, 74 predicted proteins | sample COG_05_FD_184749 | JGI IMG/M metagenome (GOLD analysis project Ga0209425, IMG submission 184749) | Pelagic Microbial community sample from North Sea - COGITO 998_met_05 (SPAdes) (version 2) | ecosystem: Environmental > Aquatic > Marine > Neritic zone/Coastal water | place: Helgoland, sampling...
CTAATTGAAACCACGTTGTTCGCGGCCCTTGAGGGGTCCAGCCAATGACCATGACTGACCCGACCGGCACACCCGAAGAGCGCGATTTGGCGTTCTGCGTGCGGGCGGCAAAACTCCGGTGCAAGATTCGCAACGGGCACCTGTGTTGGGGGCCGGTCTGTAACTGCTTCGACAAGATGACGATGGAGTGTTGGGACATTGCGGCCAAAAATCACGTTCTGTCGTCGCTGCCTGACTATGACCCGATCATTACCGTAAATGGATGGTAGGAGGACAACCGATGACCGGCACAACCGATGAACTGGTGGAGAGCGTTCAAGATGGGGGCCTATCTGAGTTCCAGAGTAATCATGTCTGTTATTTTAACAATCGCATTGGTTACGATGAGGATTCCGATGAGATTATCGCGCAGTGCGGGAAGTGCGGGAAGGAAGGCAGAATCAAGTATTTAGCAAAAGATCGAGTTTGTTGGTCAGCTTACCCAGATAGCGGAGGGCATCGTAAGGAGGTGCCGGTTCGCGGGGATTTCTTGAACCAAGAGACCGTAGACGATGGGGACGATGGCCCTTACACAATGGATGAAGCCGATGAGTGAACTTGCCACCCTGAAAAAAATTCAACGGGCAGTGTGCCGCCACTATGACATCTCATTACCTGTAATGTTGGGAGATCAACGGTCTCGCAACGTAGCGTGGCCTCGTCAATTGGCAATTTGGATGTCGTCAAAGTTAACCAAGTCTTCAATCTCTTCAATTGCCCAGCACTTTAATCGGGATCATACGACCGCCTTGCATGCCAAAAGAGCGGTTAACGAACGCATGAAGGACGTTAATTCTGAAACATTTAGGGATGCTCAAGTCTTGTTGGGCGAATTTGCCAGCTTTCATTCTTACGGATCGTTGAGACTTGTACCTCTTCCGAAAAAAAGCGTTAAAAAGGAGGAGGTCCGCAAGAGAACAGGAAAAAGGAGGCCCGTAGGGCCACTGCATCCGAGGACGGCGAAGACCACTAGAAGGTGCCTTAGCTGCTCTGGTTTATTTGAGTCTGAGGGCATACACAACAGGCTGTGTGCATCCTGTAAACACGGGATCAACAACTCAGCGTTTATTTAATTCAGGATGAGCGAAAAGCATTGATACCGAGCGAGCCAGAGTGTGTGAAAAGCAATGCGTTGGAGCGAGCCACAATAATGGAAAAGCACAAGTCTCGAGCGAGCCAAAAATGAAGAAAAGCACTCAGTCGGAGCGAGCCAGATATGAGGATCAGCAGGGCCTGTGAGCGAGCCACGTAAAGAGAAGCGCATATTACGAGAGCGAGCCACTTAGAAGGAAAAGCATGGTGCGAGATCGAGCCAAGAAGAGCGAAAAGCATGCATTCTGAACGAGCCATGACGGCGGAAAAGCAAAAGAACCGAGCGAGTCAAGCCGTCTGAAAAGCATGGTTCATGAGCGAGCCAGAAGACGGGAAAAGCATTGAGTTAGAGTAAGTCAGATCGGTAGAAAAGCATCTTGAGAGAGCGAGCCATCAGTCGTGAAAAGCACAGAACCGGAACGAGCCATCAGTCGTAAAAAGCAGAGAACCGGAACGAGCCATACGAGGTGAAAAGCAACAAATCCGAGCGAGTCAGAATATTGAGAAACCCATATCCAGTTACTCTTAGCGAGATTGTCCAAGAGTACGAGCGAGACTTAGAGGCCCGTCGCAGACTTTACCCAGAGCTAGTGAAATCTGGTAAACTGAGGCAGGGGGACGCAGACCGAAGGATCGAGATCTTGGAGTACGGTCTTGCCCGAGAGAAAGCCAATTTGACGGCAATTAGGGCAAGCGATAACCGGCATTTGGAAAACTCAAGGAAGAAAGGAAAGTAAACATGACTGACTTATTTGATTATGAGGAAAGTCTAAGGCTCAAGTACGAGGGCATGGATCGGGCCGAGGCCAAGGCGGCAACTCCTCTTGAGGAGGCACGGGAAATAGCGAGGCGGATTGCCCTGAAGACCCCTGACCGGTGTGTATCTGCTGATGACGTTGGACGGGAGCTAAAGCGATTGGGATTACCGTCTAGCTTGGGGCCAGCCACTGGGAGTCTCTTCCGAGGTAAGGAGTGGGAGTTTACCGGGAGGCGGATTAAGTCGAGGCGGACCAGTAACCATGCTAGGGAAATAAAAGTGTGGCGGCTTAACAATTAGGACTAAATCCTTAACAATTTGGCTTGAATTGATATACTACGGGACATCTGCTGAGTTAACTTCATCGATACTGAAGCAGCAGAACCCAGCGCCTAATAAAACCCCATGTTGACGAATGTTAATGGATGGGGAGCGCCAGACATCCTGTAGACATCTTTAAGACCTGAAGCGCCAAAAAGCGGCGGCTACCCTAAGCAATCCCCCGTGTGCCCAACCCCGCCCTAGCAACCCCAAACACAACTAAACACCCATAAGAGAGATAGAGAGAGACCAGTCGTATCAATAGGTCGGGAATAGCGAAATCCCCCTCTTTCTCCCTTTCTCCCCCCAAACATGTTTCACGTGAAACAATAGACACCCTTGCTGACCTAGTCGGGTCGGGAATGGCGGGTTACTGCGGTTGTCGGGGTGGTCGGGTCTACACTTTTGCCCCCCTGGTGGGACGTGTCGGGGTCGGGGTCGGGTTTTTCAGTCGGGGTCGGGTTGTCGGGGTCGGGTTCTTGAGACAACCTTTGGTTGAACAACTGGGCGGGAATGGCCTCTGGGCCGGGGTATATACCCACCTATGGTTGTATTCGTCCAAATCGACGCGATAATTAGGGCAAAAATAGTTGTTGTTAGTGCATTGCCCGCATGGGATGATCGGGCGTCGTAAATCCTAGGAGGGATTATCAATGGACGTTCACGTATCAACTATGACTGGCAAGCTAGAAGGCTTTCGGGCGATCAATAGCAACACGCGAAGCAATCCGTTTTGCCTCAAGATGTACGAGAACGCGACGGACAATGTTATCTGTCGCAAGTGCTATTCCCATGAAATGCTAAAGGCCTACCGGGCAAACACGGTCCCCGCATTGCAGCGTAACAGCGACGCGCTGTCGCAAGCGTGGGATCCCGGCGATCCAGTGCGCCTTACTGGCAAAGGCCGCAAAACATTCCAGCCTGGCGAATATGTGCGGATTTCCGGGCATGGCGAGATCGTGAATTCGGCCTATGTCGCCAATGTCATGCGGATCGTCCGCGAGAACCCGCAAGCGCGTTTTTCTTGGTGGACTAAACGCCACCAGCTAATTCGCCAGTATTGCGAAGCGAACGGGAAACCAGAGAATCTCATTCTCGTTTATTCTAATCCGATAGTGGATAAGATAATGACTAAACCGCCCGCGTGGTTTGATAAGGCATTTAATAACATTTCGAAACCGCACGAGGACGAAAACTGTACGGGTCAAAAATGCCGCGATTGCATGGCTTGCTATGATCCTAAGAGTTCAACCGATGTTATTATTGAAAGGGTGAAATAATGGGATATAAGCCGATGTTTTTATTTAAGGGTGGGGAGCGTAAGGGTAACGCTCAAGTTTTTTCGACAGAAGAAGAAGCGCGTGAAAGTGCGCTTGCCCGGTTTGTGGTTTGGACAATGCCAGAGGGTATTGACGTTGAGCCAACGGACGATCCGGTAAACTTTCGCCGCATTGACGGGCGCGATGAGTACCTAGAATAGTCGGGAGCAAATAGTCGGGAGTCGGGGCCCCGCTTAGTCGGGGCCTTTTTTTGTCTTGGTAATAGTCGGGGTCGGGTCGGGGTCGGGTCGGGGTCGGAATAGGGTATTTGGCCGGGCGGGCCGGGCAGGGCGGACGGGCAGGGCGGACGGGAATCGTCCCCGCTGGAACAAAAGGTGAACATCCCCGTGTTATTTTCTGGGGAATATATGTTGTTTCTCGTGCAGGGAAATATATACTGGCTTTGGGCAATTTCGCCCGCACATGAAGGGATATCCAAATGAATAACATCGTGAACCTGTCGCCTTGGTCCGCCCGCGCTACTGAGGTCACCGCTGATCCGGTTCTGGCCCGGTTCCTCGCACCGGTCGAGCGTCGCCAATTGTTTGACGCCGCTGGCAACGAGGCGGCCCATGTTGGCCTGTATGATGACGCCAAGTGCGTCGGCGTGGTTTCGCCTACCTATCACGTTCTGCAAAACGCCACCGCGCATGATGTCGTGACGGACGCAATACGGGGATCCGGCTATCACGGTCAGTTAGACGTTAAGCCGGTACAGGGCGGTCGCTTTGGCGGTCGCTGGGGCACTCGCTACATTCTTGCGGACCATGGATTCGCAATTCAGCAGCCGGGGAAATACCTCGCAACCCGCGTCGATCTCGAGCTATTCTTGCGGACCTCTTACGACGGCAGCACCGGCACCAGCATCGGCGTTTCGATGTTTGACCGCTTTTGCGATAACGGCATGGTGTTTCACTCTCAGGTGCAAGCTTTCCGCGCCAAGCACACCCGCTATGCTGAAGACAACCTGTTCCGCGTCACGCCCCAGCAAGTCGAGGTTGCGCTTGCCGAGGCTCAAGAGCAAGCCGAGATCATCAGGCGATGGGCGGAAACACGGATCACCGCAACGCAAGCCCGCGAATTGCTCAAAGGCCTCAAGGTCAAAGAGCATAAGGTCGAGGACAAACGGCCCGTGTCCGAGCGCACACCGCGAAACGAGTTAGAATTGCTCATGGCCGGGTTCGAGCAAGAAAGCGAAGACCGGGGTCAAACCTTGTGGGCGTTGGTTTCCGCTGTAACGGCATGGTCCACGCCACGCGATAACGTCGCGGATATGCCCACCGTCCGCCGGGGCCGGTCGCAGGATAGTCTTTCGCTCGCCGAAGGCCGTCAGGATAGGACGGCGGATTGGGTACTGGTACTGCAAAAGATGGCCCGCGCCGCGTAGTCGGGTCACATACTGAAAACTGGGCTCGCCTCGTGCGGGCCCTTTTTTTGTGTCGGGTCGGGCTGTCGGGTCGGGATGGGTCGGGTCGGGCTCGATGCTGTCGGGTCGGGTCGGGTCTGGGGCTCGGTTCCTGGGTCTTGGGTCTTGGGCCCTGGCCCCCGGCCCTTGGTTACTGGGCCCTCTATTTCTTCTTTTCCTGGCCTGATCTGGCCTGATCTGGGTGCACTAAAAGTAGTAGACAGCGCCCGGTCCAGGCATTAAGCTGATCACAGCTTAACCGCATCGGTTAAGTGGAAACCTTGGAGATAGAATATGAGCGAAATGATCAAAACGGTGGGCGGCCTTTATACGCCCGAGGAACTGGCCTCTGCACACGCGGAGCGAGGTGAACGAATTGAAAATCTGGAACGCGACAAGGCGTTCCTCGAGAGGCGCAATGCCGAACTAGAAACGGTCGCCGAAGCTGTTACGACGCTGGTAAATTTTGCGGCCAAAGGCGAAGACCTCAACGAACTTCGCTCCGATCTCAACGAACTCCGCTCCGATCTTGATGACGTCGAGGACACTAGCTCCAAGCTTGACGACGTCGTGCGTGCCATGCGGGATGCCGCCGCAGAGCTTGCATCAGTCTAATCCAAGCCGGGGGCGGGCATGGTACCTGCCCCCTACCACCCCATGAAAGGAAACAAGGTGAAAATATTCAAGTTCAAGTTATCCACCCGCATCGGCTCCACCGCCCGCGAGTGGCTGGCCGCAAAGGCCGCAGCATCGCAGGTCCGCCGCGACATCGAGGCCATCACCCGCGCCCTGATCGCGGACGCGCCGCGCAACATCCGCGACCGCCTCGCCCAGCTTGAGGCCGAACTCAAGGCGGCAGAAGCAACCGCGAAGGCATACGAACCTGACCTGCGTGATCTGCCTCACGGCTCCCACGTCGTGCCCGGGCTCGGCTCAGTCGAGCGCGGATATCGCAGCGAATCGGAAACGCTGCGGGCGAAGGTGAACTAGAAGCCTAATCAACCGGGGGCTGGCAAGGTGCTGGCCCCCACCAAACCAAGAAGGGAAAAACAGTGAACAGTAGAGCCAGAAGACGACGCAACCGTTTTATATTCAGAGCGATAATGTCGATTTACATTCCATGCGGTGTTTTGGTTTGCTGCTATGGAGTCTGGATTGTGTTCCAACAGCTAACCTTCTAATCCAACCGAGGGGCTGGGTCCCTTTGGGGCCTAGCTTTTCTGTCGGGTCGGGCAAATAATAATTGGCATACCCCCCTAGACGGGGTTGACATAGGCTGAGCCGCGTAGCGTATCCCCCACCCATAATCACCACAAAATTCAATCCGCTTTACAGGAATAAAGAAAAGGCTTTTTTCGATTTTCATCAATTAGCGTAGAATGCCCATGAGTTTGGTTTTATCGGGTATCCCCATGGGTCAAAAGAAATTAGAGAGCGGCAGTAAGTACAACCCACTGGATCTTGATGGGGATGGGGTTGTCTCCGACAGCGAGTTGGCTGCGTCAGCCGCCCTTGATATGCATGAGAAGCAGGATGCTCAGAGAAGGATGGCCTGGGTCGCTATGATCGCCATGCTGGTCTTTACCGCGCTGGTCTTCCTGCCAATCTTTCCGGATTCACGGATTAAGGCCCTATCCGACCTATTCAGCCTATTTTACATCGGTATGGCTGGTGTCGTTTCAGCCTACTTCGGGGCCGCTGCCTTCATGTCTCGAAAAAAATAATCGATTCAATCCACCTTAAACCCTGGCAAAACGTAGTTAATTAAGGGCTCGACAGGCCGGGGAGGCTTTTCCCTGGGTATCGGGGGCAGTGGTTCCTCAACCTTTTCAGGTTCCTTTGGAGGCTCTTGAGTTGACAGAGAATTGGCCCTGCGGAATAGCTCCGCTTCCAAGATCCGGATGTACTGAAGCTCAGGGCAGAGAAAAATCAGAACGCAAACAGATAAGGGCAAACTAGCCACCCTGGATGTACTTGGTGTCTGTCTCGATCCATACCGTCGCGCCACACGGAAGAGGCTTCTCTGGCCGGTAAACAACCCTGCACGGGCCATCAATGCTAACGCTGTTCGTCTTAATGTTCTGCTTGCTGGTCTTAACCGTCAAAACAGGGTCCATGACGCTGTGTTTTTTGTTCGACTTAATGATGTGCTGATTAACGTGGATGTAGGTCTTTGCCACAAGGCATACCTTCGCTCAGTTATGTTGCTCTTCTACTCCAATTGACTCGCTTCGCACGCTTGCTTTTCAGCGTTCGTGGCTCGCTCCAACGCACTGCTTTTCTGATGATATGGCTCGCTCTCTATAGTTGCTTTTCCGATCTCTTGGCTCGCTCCACGTGAATGCTTTTCAGTCGATATGGCTCGCTCCTAATTTTTGCTTTTCAGCCCTGGTGACTGGCATATCGCACTTAGATTAAGTTACTGAGCACTAATGTCAACTCATTAGTCATGGGTGTTCGACAGTCCCAACCGACTTGTGTAGGCTCCCGCCCTTATTAAGCCAAAGTAAGGGAATAAAATGCTCCGGAAGAAAATTCTTGAAAAAGCCCTGGAACTTGTAACAGGGGACCGAGAGAAAACACACGGAAGCCCTCATAAGCTATACGCGCAAACTGCCAAATACTGGAACGTCTATCTTTACGCAAAAGGAGGGGAACCCCTTGATCCCCATGACATCACTCAGCTTGTAATCCTTCAGAAGATAGCCCGTTCTCAAAACGGTTCGATGAACAAAGACGACTACGTCGATATCGCTGGATATGCGAGCTTATCGTATGAACTCAAGGCAACCCTCGATGAATAACGAAGGGAACGCCGGAACCTACGAAGCCCCGCCCTACGCAGGAGGAAGTCACAACGTAACCCACACGGACGTAGGCGCTCTATCCATGCTCAGTAGGCTTGGTTGCAAAACGCTACTGGATGTCGGATGTGGTGTGGGTGGTCAAGTCAAAGCAGCCGAGAGGGCGGGCTTCAAGGCCTTTGGCATCGATGTGGACCCAGTTGTGCTTGGACCCTCAAACATCGCCCTGATCGACCTCTGTAAGGCCCCTGTGGTGTTCCCAGAACAGTTCGATGTCGTGTGGTCTGTGGAGGTTGCCGAGCACATACCCCCGGAGTATGCAGGAAACTACCTAGACACCGTCTGCAACAACGCAAAACGCATACTCGTGATGACTGCCAGCCAAGAAAAAATTCCGGGTCACGTTAATATTAAGCCACCAGGGTGGTGGATGCATCGTGCAGAAATGAGGGCGATGCAGTTTTCACCGGAATTAACAGCAATGCTTAGGAGGTTTTCCACCATGACCCGCGATTTCATGGAAAAAACGGGGATGGTTTTTGTAAGAATGGTCTAATTAGCGCCCTTGACCCTTATATTTCTTCCAATTTAAGCGTTTTTGCTTGTTTTTTGGCCGAGAACGGACGCTACAGCCTATAGCTGTCTTCTTTCTGAGCGGAACTGGGTGCCACGCAACTTGCCTCATCTTGCTAGCCACGATTTTTCCTCTTCAATGGGGCAACTCTACGGGGTTTTCCCGCCGGTTGACCTAGTCTTTTTTTCTGTTTGACCCGAGATTTCTTCTCTGAAGGGGTCATCTCCTTAACAGTCTTAGGTGTTTTTGAGGAGACACGCTTCTTTGGACGGCAGTAAGGGGTTCCCCGCTTCTCGCCCTTCTTGCGGCCACAGGGCTTCCCGGTTTTAACGTCAACCCAATCTTCCTTGAACCACCGTTTGAGCGCAGCACCTTTAGGAGACTTGCGAACGCGCCCTCCAGCGCTCACTTGCTTGCCTGTATTAGCTCGACTAATTGCCATTACTTGTCGCGCCTATCGTTAAACAGGGTGAATAGTGCCGCAATCTTTTCCTCAAGGACTTTTATTCGCACATTTACTTCAGAACGAAACGCAACACCAATTGCAGCAATCATGACAATTGCAGAAATTATGGGCCAGAACTCAACTACGTCATTCATCAGTACACCCTATACCGCTTGCGGCGCATTACAGCACCACACCCCTTAGTGACGCTGCCCCCTTTCGCCATCTTTTTCGCCTTCTTGCCCCAGTTTTTCGCACCGACCTTGCGGCACTTAGCAATAGCTCCAGATGCATAAGCACTGGGAAAAACCCTATACCGGGCCTTTACTTTCTTATAGCAAGCATCTTTTGAAGCAGACTCAGGCATCTCGTTCACTCTTGTTTAGCTTTATTATAACACCACCGGGGTCTGCTTTGGATGGTTTTTGGTCGCTCGAAGAACTTTTGGGCTTCTTCCGGCGAACGGTGCGGGCTGATTTGCCCTTAGCAGGGAGCCGGACTAGGTCCGCTTTATCCAAATTGTCCTGAACGGACCAGAAAACAATTCCTGCGGTAGGAAAGTTTATCGACTTTCGGCCCACTTTAATCGTGAGAAAGTCCTTTTCATCGGAAAGACCGTAATCGTCCGCATGAAAAGACGATACCCCGTTTATGTCCTCGACTTCGATGAGGTACTTGCTGATTTTTCCCTTTTTCTTAACCATTTCAGGTAATCCGCAGCAGCTTCAGGCTCAAAGAACATTGTAACCAACCGTGGGTCGCTGTCCTCATAAATAGGGTTAATAACAGCAATTGCGCTGGCGAACATATTGACATCCGCTAGGCCAAGTTTGGCCGCATATTCGTCAAGTTCCTTGTACCCCGCGCACCTCACAACATGGCTGATTAGGCCCGTGAGCGGGTCTTTTACCATTCCATACCCAGAAGTATGCTTGTGCCCCGCAGCAAGGACATGGTCCCTGTGGCCCATGCTCGCCGCTTTCACGAGGCCGTGAACCGTGTTCCACATAGAGTGTCCAGGGAAATCGTGGCGCGTATTGATGCGGACTGTCTTCTTGTTGGGGAACTTTAGTGCGATCCGGACCTGATGTGCTCGGTAAACAATCTCGCTATTTTTAGTCATCCAGCGAATTGGATCACCTGAGCCACTCCAGAGGTCATGGTTTCCGCCGACAATGTAAAGCCAGTCTACAGCAGTCACTAACCACTCAGTTAGCCGCCATGCCTCCTCAGAAGTCGTCGCCTGATGCTCGTAGAGCGCAGCAAGACGGCCAATCCAGTTGTTACTGATGTCGCCCAAGTTCGCCGCAAATAAACCGGGAGTTTTATTGATGATATCAACGTGTCTTTCAAGAAGAGGAAAGTTAGTCCCAGGATCATCCACATGGGGATCACCCATAAATAACAAGCCAATAGGGCCGTCAATCCTAACAGAGACATTAAGTATGTCAGGAGTGGACGACTTCTTCCTCTCCCACTCTTTTCTTCTTCTTTCCTTGAGGCCCTCAAGATCTTCGGACTCATCTGCTTCACCATAACTATCAAATGAAACGGCGCGGATTGAAGCGCCGCGCCTCTGCGCTGCGGCCAACCTGTCTCGCAAAGTAGATCTGGGAATACCTAGTTCCCTTGCCGTATTTGATTGGTTGAAGTCGTTGCGTCTTAGTGCTTCAATAGCCTCTTGTAGGCTACTAGGCAAAAGTTGTCCCAACTTGCCTCTCCTGTGCGGTTGCTTCTAACGCATCTATGAACATCTTAGGCGAAGTATATGTATAATCAACCATTTAGCCAGTCACCCGGAATGTTCGGTTCTCAATCGGGCGGGGCCCAGATGCAATCGGCCCCCAGCTTGCCTCCCGGCAATGCCCCAGGTCGAGAATATTTCAATCACTCAATGGCAACTTTTACGAACGCCATGCAGCCCCCAACGGGGATGGTGCCGCAAGGGATTAGCTCCTTAGTCCCCGGTTATTTTTGGGGTGGAGGCGTAGGTTTGGGTGCAGATGCTGACACTAGTGGTAACGTAGACATTGACTGGGGTTCAGTCTCCGCAGCAATTGATGCCGCCGCTGCCGATGCCGCTGCCGATGCCGCTGCCGATGCCGATGCCGGTAGTTATGACCCGAGTATAGATGCTGGTGGCGGAGCCCCTCCTGGCGTCAGTTATACTGCGCCCGGACAAGATGCCGATGCCGGTAGTTATGACCCGAGCATAGATGCTGGTGGCGGAGCCCCTCCTGGCGTCAGTTTTGACGGCGGCAACGCCAGTTATACTGGGCCCGGACAAGGTGCCGCTGCGCCCGGACAAGATGCCGCGCCTTTCGACATTGATGCAATCTCCGCATTTGTAGATTCACAAAGAGGAGGGCCCCCGGCTACTCAAGGAATGTCCTCCGCCGCAATTCAGGCGGCGATGTCTTTGGCGAACAGGTCCACACCTCAGACGGTAGAGTACGATGACGAGGCCACTCAAGGGGGCCTTACGCCCAGTCGTCCTGATGTTGATTTTTCAAATCTGGCGCTTAACGCTCTGCAAGATGACTCTGACACTCTTTCAGGAGGTGTGACTGGGTCTACTTATCAAGGGGCTGGGGCTACCCCTTCAACGGGAATGTCAATAACGCCGTTTGGAACTATTTACAACAAGCCAACGGCAGAGGCCATAGCTGCTATTAAGGCCGCTCAAGCGTTTGAGGAAAAGGGGGCTGGAAGATTTATCCCAGGAGCAAGGACTGTAACGCAAAACCCATATACCGGTGAGGTGAGCCAGGGGTACGGCTTTGGTCTTCAGGATGCTGTTGGGCTTGGTTTAGGCCTTGTTAATCCCGCCCTTGGTCTGGGTTACGCAGGTTACAAAGCGGGTCAGCCTAGCCAAGTGAGTCTCAATTACAACACTGGGCTTGGCAGTCTCAACCAAGGCAATACAGGCATGGACATGGCAAATGTTTCCTTGCCAGAAAGAGTGCTTGCCGTTGATGAGCCTGATGCTGGCGACCCAAACGACCCTAATAATGTTCCGGATGTTCCCGATGCTAGCGCCACTCCTACCGCCCAAGCCCTAGCACCCTTGGTTTATCAAGCCTACGCAAACCTTGGGCTTCCCGTTCCCGGCAATGTTCCGGCGTTTAGACGAGTAAATATCCCGACAAGTCGATTTACCGTGTAATGGCAGACACTCACGCTCTGTCTGGCTTATCGACAGACAAGCTGACGGAATACGTCCGACTTAAAGAAGCCCTTATGGGCATCGAGCGTAAGGACGAGTGCCGAGAAAACTTTCTCTCGTTCGTGAAGAATGTTTGGCCGGATTTTATAATGGGCAAGCATCATCAGATATATGCAGAGAAACTACAGCAAATTGCTGACGGCACCCTAAAGCGTCTTATTGTCAATATGCCTCCCCGGCACACTAAGTCAGAGTTTGCTAGCTACTTATTCCCGTCATTTATGATTGGCCGGAATCCAAAGTTAAAGATTATCCAGACAACGCATACGGCGGACCTCTCCGTGAGGTTTGGTCGCAAGGTCCGTAACCTTGTGGACACCAGGGAGTATAATTCTATCTTCCCAGAAGTCTTGATGCGGAGCGATAGTAAGGCTTCGGGCCGCTGGGATACCGACAAGGGCGGTGAGTATTACGCTGCGGGTATCGGTGGTGCAATCTCCGGGCGTGGCGCTGACCTTTTGATTATTGACGACCCCCACTCTGAGCAACACGCCATGAGTAGCACCGCTTTGGATGCGGCTTATGAATGGTACATCAGCGGCCCGCGTCAGCGTTTACAACCTGGGGGCTCAATTGTTGTCGTCATGACACGCTGGGGTAGTAGGGATCTTACTTCAAGGCTTTTGAAAGATCAGCGAAACGACAAGGCAGATCAGTGGGATGTCGTTGAGTTCCCTGCAATTTTTCCAGAGACTAACAATCCTCTTTGGCCTGAATACTGGGAGATAGACGAGCTTGAGAAGGTAAAGGCTTCGCTTACTGCGGCTGCTTGGTCGGCACAGTGGATGCAAAATCCTTCAGCAGAGGAAAGTGCAATCCTAAAGAGAGATTATTGGCGTATATGGGAAAGAGAAAAGCCACCTGAGTGTGACTATATTCTTCAAAGTTACGACACTGCATTCTCCAAGAAAGCCAAGGCCGATTACAGCGCGTGTACAACGTGGGGGATATTTAATCACCCCGATGAAGGGCAGGGCATCATACTTCTTGATTCGTGGAAAGATCGGCTAGATTTCCCTGAGTTAAAGAAGCGAGCTTATGACGATTTTAAGCATTGGGAGCCAGACATGATCCTTATCGAAGCCAAGGCTTCGGGAACCCCCTTAACGCACGAGCTTCGTAAGATTGGCCTTCCTGTTGCTAATTTCACTCCCAGCAGAGGAAATGATAAGATGACCCGCGCCCACGCTGCCGCAGCCGTGTTTGAGAGCGGGCTTGTTTGGGCCCCGGAAGCCCGGTTTGCAGAGGAGTTAATAGAAGAATGTGCTGCTTTTCCGGGTGGCGAAAGTGATGACTTGGTTGACAGTACAACTCAGGCTATCTTGAGGTTTCGCCAAGGTGGATTCATACGGCCTGAAAGCGACTATGAAATTGGGGATGCGCCTTGGCGTGAAGCGAGAAGTTATTACTGATGGCTATTATTGAAAACGAAGAGACCCCAGAGAACCCTGTAGGGATGGCTGCTGAAGTCCAAGAAGAGGTTCTTCCGGAGGATATGATTTCGGAAGAGAACGAAGACGGCAGCATTTCCTTCTTTGTCGAGGAAGAGCCCAAAGAAGAAGACGTTCCCTTCGACGCCAATCTTGCTGAATTTATAGATGAAACTTCTTTAGGTGCTCTTTCCAATAAACTTATTGGTGATGTGCGCGGAGACTTGGACAGTAGGTCAGATTGGGAAGAGACCTACAAAAGGGGTTTGGAGTCTCTTGGTATTAAATACGAAGACTTTCGAGACTTTCCCTTTGAGGGCGCGAGCAGCGTAACGCACCCCTTGTTGGCTGAGAGCGTCACTCAGTTTCAGGCTCAAGCCTACAAGGAGCTTCTGCCTTCGGGTGGCCCTGTCCGTACTCAGATTCTTGGGACGACTACTCCGGAAGTAGAGGCTCAGGCAGACCGTGTCGCTGAGTTTATGAACTATCAAGTTACGGTAGAGATGAAAGAGTACGATCCAGAAACGGATATGATGCTTTTCTATCTTCCGTTGAGCGGCTCTGCATTTAAGAAGGTCTACTATGACCGCGCTCTGGACCGCCCGGTCAGCAAGTTCTGCCCCGCTGAAGACATTATTGTTCCCTATGGAACTACGGACATTCAGACGGCACAGAGGATTGCTCAGCGCATTAGTATGCCGCTGAACGAATTAAAGAAGCTGCAATTTATAGGGTTCTATCGTGACGTTGAGGTTCTTGCCTCCGACAACGTCATTTATGGAAGCTCGATCCGCGAACAAGAAGATGAGCTTGAGGGCGTCCACCCAAGTTATAGCGACGAAAACCTTACGGTCTATGAGCTTCACGCATTTATTGATCTTCCTGACTTTCCTCACCGCGACAACGAGGGTGAGGAGACCGGGATTGCCCTGCCGTATATCGTTACGATAGATGACGGATCGGGGAAAATTCTTAGTATTCGCCGGAATTACTACCCAGAAGATCCGTTTACTAAGATAGAATACTTTGTTCACTACAAGTTCTTGCCCGGACTTGGCTTCTACGGATTTGGTTTGCCCCACATGATCGGTGGGTTAGCCCGTGCCTCAACTAGCATTCTTCGCCAGCTAATAGATGCCGGGACGCTAGCTAATTTGCCCGGAGGGTTTAAGCAACGCGGAGTGCAACTCGCGGAAGAAGAGAACCCAATCAGGCCGGGAGAGTTTAGGGATATTGACGCGCCGTCTGGTCTTCGGGATGCAATTATGCCGCTCCCGTTTAAGGAGCCAAGCCCGACCTTGTTGCAACTTCTTTCCTTGCTGGTTCAAGACGGACGTAGGTTTGTGTCCCTCGCGGACCAAAACCTTAGCGACATGAACAACGAGACCCCGGTGGGAACCACGGTGGCTTTGATTGAGCGCGGCTCTCGCGTGATGTCTTCTATTCACAAGCGTTGCCATTATGCTCAAAAGCAAGAGTTTATTCTTCTTGCAGACATTCTAGGTCGATACCTCCCTCCGGAGTACCCTTACAGCTTAGGCAACGTAAATCGCTTGATTAAATCTGCGGACTTTGATGGCCGTGTTGATATCATTCCGGTTTCTGATCCTAATATTTTCAGTATGTCTCAGCGGGTTGCGCTAGCCCAGAACCAACTGCAATTGGTTCAAGCTAACCCGCAAGTTCACGGCGAGAAGGGTATCTACGAGGCTTATCGTCGAATGTACGAGGCTTTGAATGTAAGAAACATTGAGCAGCTTCTTCCGCCGCCTCCACAACCGCAACCAAAAGATCCTGCTATTGAAAACAACGACTTCACAAGGGGTCTAATTGGTCAGGCGTTCGAGGGTCAAAATCACGATGCTCACATCAAGGCTCACATGGCCCTTATGGTCCTCCCGGTAGTTCAGACTAATCCGACCATTGTTGCCAACGTCAATGCACACATCATGCAACACCTTGGTCTAAAGGCTCGTGAGGTCGTGACCAGCACCATGATGGAGCAAGTGGTTCAGCTTATGCAATCTCAGGGGGGTGTTATCGCTCCTGAGCAACAAGCTGCTCTTGCTAGCGAAATTGAGGATCGTATCGCTGAGGTCGTAGCGACAATGACAGAGGGCTTTGCTCAGTCTCAAGAGCCGGAAAATCAGAAAGACCCCTTAGTTGCAATTCGAGAGCAGGAGGTCGCTTTGGCCGCTCGCAAGTTGCAGCTTGAAGGAGAGAAATTTAAGCAAAAATCCTCCCTTGAAAGTTCTAAAGCTGCCGCTCAAAATATAGTGGACATTGCCCGTGTTGAGGCTCAAAACAGGGCTATAACTGAGCGAAGCTCAATCGCAAGAGAGCGGATTGCTGCAAATCTAGTCGGCAAAATTGGTCGGCGTTAGTACAGGAGTTGAAGATGGTAGACACTGGTTTGAAGGGCACAATGCCCAAAAGTCCGAAGGGTGTTGACAACACCATGAAGGTTGAGCGTCAAGGGGAAGTCCCGTATAGCCCTCCTTTGAACACAAAGGCTGGCCCTGCTCCTAAAACCGTTATGGCTCGTGGCCGGGGCGCTATGGAGCGTATCCTTCCCACAAAGATTGCGTAAGACCAATGATTGCTCTGTTTGGCAAAATGATCGGAGGCCCGATAGTCTCCAAGGTATTTGAGACTGGCGTTCGATACTTTGAAAAGCGCCAGGAAATTTCTGAGGCCAAGCATAACGCACGGATGCAAGTGGAGGCCAAAAAGGCAACCGCTGACATAGACTGGGATCAAATTATGGCCCAGAACTCTTCTAAAAGTTGGAAAGACGAGTTGCTGACGATTTGGGCCGTAGTTGTAATGTCTTTAGTGTTTCTTCCTTGGACTCAAGAGTGGGCTCTCAATGGTCTGAGAGGGCTGGAAGAGGCTCCTGAGTGGTTTACCATTTTAATTTTTACTGTTTTTGCGGCTAGTTTTGGCGTCAGGGACTTGATTAAGACCAAACTCGGCGGGAAAAAGTAAATAAATTGATTACTAGAGATAAAGAAGAACTCCAGAAGACCATCGATGATGAAATTGGGTCTCTGAGAAAAGACTACTATGAGTGCCTCATCAGAGAGGCAGAACTCAAGATAAAGATTGTGGAGCTTGAGGAAAAAGTAGTCGAATTGTTAAGTCGCACAAGTATCCACTAGTTTGAACTACTTGTAGCGTCTTGACACAACTTTAAAAAAAAATATATAGAAATACAGTCTTAATACAGAGGCTGTAATGGATGCGATCCTACTCGCGGAGGGCCTTTATCGGTTCTTACGCAAAGAGCGCGACTCACAGGTTGATTACCTGTCTGCGGGTAACGCTAAGTCTTACGACGCCTATCAGTGTGCAGTTGGCAAGATTAGAGCCTTCGAGCTTACTGAAGGTTTTATTAAAAAAGAATTCAAACAACTTGATGAAGAGGACGAGTAATGGCGGAAGCTGCCGTTAATATTAAGGAATCTGCTCCGGACGTTCACATTAATGATCCGGACGTTTCACCCCCCACAGGAAGCGCCTTAGACCGCCTACCGACTCCTACCGGTTGGAGGATGGTTGTCTGGCCCATCGTTCCTAAAAAGAAAACTGACGGGGGTATACTGCTTCCAGACTCCACGAGGGACAAAGAGGCTTACTCTTCTGTTTGCTCTAAAGTCCTCAAAATGGGCCCGCTTTGCTTTAAAGATCCTGAAAAGTTTGGCGAATCTGGGTCTTGGTGCGAGACAGGAGACTACGTCATTACTGCCCGGTATTCCGGCTCTCGCTTCAAAATTGATGGTGCAGAGCTAAGAATTATTAACGACGACGAAATCCTTGCTGTCGTGCAAGACCCCAATGACATCAAACACGCTTGAGGAACCCATGAGTTTAGCCAACCCCAACGATGATTCAGAAGATCAAGTCGAGGACCAAGAAGAGGCCAATGAGGCCGAGGAGCAAGAAGCCCAAGAGGGGGGCGATGACGAGCATGAGCAGTACAGCGCCCGTGTTCAAAAGCGAATAAACGAGCTTGTTGGGCGAGCCAAAACCGCAGAGGAAAGAAACCAGCGGCTGTCTCAGGAGAAAGACGATGCATACAATTATGCTCGCGGCCTTATTGCGGAACAGCAGCAATCGCAAACTCGGATTAAAACGGTGGAGCAGGGCTATGTGGCTGAGCTTAACCAACGTCTTGGGGCGGAAGAAGTATCGCTAAAAGATCAGTTGAAGTCTGCCTACGAAGGCGGGGATTACGATAAGGTTGCTGAGATTACGTCGTTAATTGCAGACGTTAGCGCTCAAAAGGCTAGGGCAAAGTCCCTTACTCCTGTTAATAGAGCGCCACCCCTGACTCAAGAGGTTCCTCAGCAAGTCCAGCAGTCTCGTCCTGACCCCCAGGCCCTTGATTGGGCTGGGCGAAATCCTTGGTTTGGCCGTGATTCTGCTATGACTGGGGCTGCTCAAGCAATCGACCACGAGCTTGTTTCGCGGGGGGTGGACCCGTCCTCTGAGTATTACTACCAAGAGATTGATCGGAGAATGCGAGAAGAGTTTCCGCATAAATTCGACAAATCCAAGCCCATGACGCAAAGCGTCGCTGGGGTAAGCCGAAGTCCAACTAACTCAAAGAATAAAAAAATGACGCTAACTGATAGCGAGAGAGGCGTGGCCCGACGCCTTGGAGTCAGCGACGAGCAATACATGAAAAGTAAGTCAGCCTTGCAAAGGAACGCATAATGGATCGCACGCCTAGAGAAGACAAAGCCAGAAATAAGAAACCCCGTAGAAAGTCATGGGCCCCAGCGTCTTCTCTTGACTTGCCAGAGCCACCAGAAGGCTACAAATACAGGTGGATTCGTGAGTCTGTTATGGGATATGATGATAAGAACAATATGTACAAGAGAAAACGGGAAGGTTATGAGCCTTTAAGGGCTGAAGAAGTCGCCGGTTTTGATGTACCTATTGTTGACGAAGGCAAGTACGCAGGGCTTGTTGGGAATGGTGGGCTAATTGCTCACAAAGTGCCTGTGGAAATCGCTGAAGAGCGGGACGAATACTTCCGTCAGCAGACGGACGGACAGATGGAAGCGGTCGATAACGACTGGATGCGCGATAATGATTCGCGGATGCCCAAGCTATCTCCTGAGCGAAAAAGCTCAGTCTCTTTTGGCCGAGCTAGGTCAAATAACGAAGATTAACTCATCAAGTAGGAGGCCATAATGGCTAATCAGGACGCATCCTTCGGGTTCATGCCTGTTGCGAAGACGGGCTCTAGCCCCGATTCCTCCGGTTATTCTGAGTATGGCATTTCTAGCGGTTATGCGACTGCAATTTTCCAAGGCGACCCCGTCATTATGACTGCGTCTGGTGTTGTTGCTGTTGCTGCTGCTGGCAATCGTCTTCTCGGAGTGGCTGGGGGTGTATCGTACACAGACCCAACATCCGGAGAACCAACCTTCTCTAACCAATATCCGGGCGGTGTAGCCGCTGCGGACATCAAGATTCAGGTTTATGACGACCCGGATCAATTGTTCAAGGTTCAGTCGGCAGGAACTGTCGCTACTACGAACATCGGTAACAACGCGGATCTTTCGTATGTAACCGGCAATAGTAAGTCTGGGGTTTCCAAGGCAGAGCTTAGCGGCACCATGGCAGCGACGGGCGCACAATTCCGGATTATCCGAGTGTCTAATGATCCCGAAAACAGCACCACAGGTTCGGCAAATGCCAACGTGATTGTTCGTATCGACGAGCACTTCTACGGCACCGAAACTGGCGTGTAGGGGGAATGACAGATGGCTATTTCACGCGCTCAACTTGCTAAAGAACTGGAGCCGGGACTCGCGGCTCTTTTTGGAATGGAGTACGACCGCTACGATCAAGAACACGCCGAGATCTTCGAAACGGAGAGTTCGGATCGTGCTTTTGAAGAAGAGGTCATGCTCACTGGCTTTGCCACTGCACCGACCAAGGCAGAGGGTAGTTCGCTTACGTTCGACACTGCCACGGAAGCATACACTGCACGGTACTCACACGAGACCATTGCGCTCGCTTTCGCTCTGACCGAAGAGGCCATGGAAGACAATCTTTATGATCGTCTTGGCGCTCGTTATACGAGGGCTTTGGCTCGCTCGATGTCTAACACCAAACAGGTGAAAGCAGCGAACGTGCTTAACAACGGCTTCAGTGTTGCTGGTGGGGACGGTGTTTCTCTTTTGAACACTGCTCACCCCCTGGCTTTCGGTGGCACCTTTGCTAACCGTCCGACAACTGATGCGGATCTGAATGAGACCTCTCTTGAGGACGCCCTCATCAGCATCTCAACATTTGTTGACGAGCGGAACCTCAAGGTGGCTCTGCGCGGCATGAAGCTAATCGTGCCTCCGCAGTTGGTCTTTGTGGCAGAACGTCTGTTGGAATCGCAGCTACGCCCAGGCACGGCTGATAACGATATCAACGCCGTCCGGAGCACAGGTATGATTCCGGAAGGTTACACGGTCAACCACTTCCTGACCGACAGTGACGCTTGGTTCGTTAAGACCGATGCGCCCAACGGCTTTAAGAACTACCAGCGTTCGCCTCTCCGCACTTCGATGGAAGGTGACTTCACGACTGGTAATGTTCGCTTCAAAGCCCGCGAGCGTTATAGCTTCGGTTACAGCGATCCTCGCTGTGTCTTTGGCACAACTGGTGCCTAATGTTACTGGGGGGCTTCTGGCCCCCCTTTAACTTTCCGGGTTAACCCCACCCTGAGAGACTGTCCCGGCAGACGCTCACAAGACTTTCAGGGGAACCCTTTGTGAGGAGGTAATAATGGCAGTTCATTTCACAGGCCCGATTCTGCACGCGGGCGTAAACACCAGTCGGAAATGGTTTAAGAACCTACCGGCATCGGTAAACCCCGACTATCTCATCACGATGGATGATTTTTCGGGAATTGCTCTTGATTCGACCAATGACTGGACGGTTGTAAAAGACTCTGGGGCTACGGCTGCTCTTGGCGCAGACGCTGAGAACGGAACCCTTGTCCTTACTTCAGCCAACACTACAGACAATGATGGCGCTTCTGTTCAGGGCAACGAGATTTTCGCTGTCTCCACAGGTCGTGATATTTGGTTTGAAACCAAGTGCTTTGTCACAGATGCCGAAGGAAGCGCAATCGAGCTTTGCGTCGGCCTTACGGTAAATTTTGCAACCAATCCTGAAGCTATGCTTACCGCAGCAGACCGCATTGTTTTCCAAGTGGACGACGGCGATCAAAACATCGACTGCGTCACTGAAAAAGATGGAACGGAAACCAGAACGGACTCAACCATTGACATTGTCAGCGGCACTTATGTGACCCTTGGCTTCCGTGTTCAGGGCCCGTCCAGCGATGCTGGGTCTACGGGTAAGGTGGAGTTCTTTGTTAACCGCAACTTGGTTGCAACCCACACCACCAACATTCCTGACGATGAGAATCTCACCGTTGGCGCAATGTCACTTAGTGGGAGCGCAACTGGTCAGAAGTCGTCTACGTTTGACTATCTGCTCGCCGCTCAAGACCGGTAGGGGATGACCAATGGCTCTTTCTCTCAAGAAAAAGTCTGACAAAGGGGGGGCTGAAAAAGCCCCTCCTAAGTCATCGGCTAAAAAAAAGGCTGCGGCAAAAAAAGACCTTCCTCCCGCTCACAGCGCGGAATACAAGGCTCTTGTCCTTCGCGGTGAAATTGAGGAGTAGATCATGGCTTACCAGTCATCCGATGTAAGGGCGGTATTCGCTACCGCTGATGCCGTAGCTGCTGACCCAGACGGCCTAGCGCAAAGCCAGACGCCCAGTGGTGCTGGCAATTTAACGCTAAACGGGGCTCTCACTAGTGGTGGTGTTGGTACTTTTGTTTCATCTCGTCAAATTACTATTACGAGTGCTGGCAACATATCCAACCGCACATTCACAATCACGGGAACTGACGTTTCTGGGGTTGCTCAAGTTGTTACGATTACCGGCCCAAATGCTGCGACGGTAACAACCTCAGAACATTTTAGGACCGTAACGCAAATTGCAATTAGTGGCGCTGCCGCTGCTGCGGTCACCGCTGGTATGAACGGTAACGCTATTGAGGTTATCACTACGGGCCGCGCCCGGATAAAGGGTGCCTTCATCGTTAACTCAGCGACTGCTGGAACTGTTTCCTTTGTTGACACAGCAACCCCGGATGCCACTTCGGCCACTGCTGATTTAATAACTGCGGCTACGCGGCTTAAACTTGGAACTGTCGCTAGTGCCACTGCTGAGCGTGACGTAACCATTCCCGGTGATGGTCTGGTCTTTATTAACAACGTCTATGTGTTTTACACTGCTGCGGCAGCGGTTCCGTGGACGAACATGACTGTATTCCTAGCTTAACGGAGAATAGCAATGAAGATGAAAAAGCCTAAAAAAATGATGGGTGGCGGTTCCGCTCGTAAGAACGCTCCAAAAATGATGAAACGCGGCGGTAAGGTCAAAAAGATGGCTTCCGGCGGCGGTGTCTCGGGACGGACCATTTCAAATGCAGACATTGCGCGGGCATTGGGCGAGAGTGGTCGCACCATTAGTGCCAGAGACCGTGAGCGTATTAGGAAGGCTCTGATGCCAACAGCCATGGGCGAGAGTGGTCGCACCATTAGTGACAGAGACCGTAAGCGTCTGAAATAATGGCTCTTTCAGGCTCAAAGGACTACACGCCATCAGTCTCTGATTTTGTCGAGGAGGCTTATGAGCGGTGTGGATTAGAAATCCGGGCTGGTTGGGACTCTCAATCCGCCCGGAACTCTATCAACTATATGTTGGCCGATTGGGCAAATCGAGGCATTAACAACTGGACTGTGGATCAGGTGAGCCAAACAATGGCTATTGGCATCTCAGAAATTCCTGCTGGGACCATTACGATCACCGTTGTTGCTAGTGGCTCCTTTGCCGTTGCTGAAACCATTACGGGTGGGACAAGCGGCGCTACCGCTAGCGTCCTCACAAAGCCCTCCTCAACGACTATGGAGCTAACCGTACCCACAGGCACCTTTGCTGTGTCGGAAACGATCACAGGGGGCACAAGCGGGGCTACAACGACTGTTTCAGCAGCCCCCAGTCTAGTTGATACCCAAAATACGATTGATATTATTTCTGCTGTTATTCGCAGGAGTAGTAACGACATCACGATTGAGCGAATTGGGCGTTCTGAGTACCTTCAGATACCGAGCAAGACCACCACGGGCCGCCCAACTCAGTTCTTCCTCGACAAGCAGATTACCCCTGTTATTAAGCTCTGGCAGACGCCTGAGAACAGCACGGATATCTTAATTTACGACAGGCTTGTCCGAATGGACGATGCCGATGCGGCTCAAAACGATATGGGAGTGCCGTTTAGATTTTTTCCTGCATTTGCAGCAGGATTAGCGTACTATACGTCAATCAAGCGGGCTCCTGAGCGTATGACGGTTCTGAAGGCGCTGTACGAGGAGGAGCTTGTAAGGGCGATGGCAATGGATAGCGGTCGTCCGTCAATGTTCATCAACGCTGGGCGTAGTTAATAAAAAAATGGATGATTCTCTAAAGGGGAAGACCGTCGCTATTGTTGCGATGGGAGCGAGCAATTCTGACTTTATTAAACAGTGTGCTTTTAAGGGCTCACAAACACAGGTAGCAGACGAAGTCTGGGCTATCAACAGCATGGCCGGTGTTATTCAGCACGACCGTGTCTTTATGATGGACCCTGTAGCAAGGTTTTTTGACACGGATCTTGCTGGGCCGATGACCCCTGGCATGAGGGATTGGCTTCCTCGGCACCCTGGCCCTATCTATACGGTAGCCTTGGATGAGCGGGCTCCGGGCCTTGTTCCCTATCCCATTGTTGAAGTTGTTGCGAAGATAGGTGTCCCATACTTCAACAATACTGCTGCTTATGCCATTGGCTATGCAATTGCTAGCGAAGTTAAGAAAATTGAGCTTTATGGCATTGACTTCTCGTACCCAGACGACCGGCATGGGGCTGAGGCCGGAAGGGCTTGCTGCGAGTTCCTCTGTGGGATGGCAGTAAGGTCGTTTGGCATTGAAGTTCAAGTGTCTCCATCCAGCACTTTTTTGGACGTTAGCTCGTCTGAAGAAGACAAACTTTACGGGTACAGAGACCTGCCCTTATATAATTACGGAAACAAGATCAAGATGGACTATAATGGCGAGACAAAGGTCTGGTCTGTAGTTGAAGTGGAGCCGCCAAAAGATGGCGTATGCGAAGGGTAAATACTCGTATGTAACGAGTGATCGTAGCGGGTTTCGCTACCACAAGAGGGACGTTCGTAAGGAATGGAACGGCCTTGTGGTGGGCCGGGATGAGTACGAATCTAAGCACCCACAACTCACTCCCCCCAAGTTTTTTGCCGACCCGGAGGCTATCAGAAACGCAAGAAACGATAGAACTGAACCAGCCGTTGAGGTCTTACTTAATGATGACCCCTTTCTTAGCCTAACATCAGGTTCCGGCTCAATTACAGCGACAGAGATAGCTCACGGGCGTAGCACCGGAGACACTGTCGTTTTCAGGAATTGTGAGCCTTTTGATGGCTTTTCATCTGCTGTTTTGCAGAATAGCTCAGGATATTCTATTACAGTTGTGACCGATGACACCTACAGCTTTACCGCTTCGGGCGGAACGGCGACGGTTGGATCTAAAAATGGCGGCGGGTCGATAGCCTCTGCTGGCCCGGTTACTGTGGAGGCGTAAATGTCTTGGACGCTAGCAACGCTAAAAACGGCAGTTCAGAATTATACTGAAAACGACGAAACAACCTTCGTTAGCAGCCTAAACACCTTTATTCTTATGGCTGAGGAGAGGCTTCTCAAAGAGGTTCAGTTTGACGTTTTTCGCAAGAACGTGTCCGGCAAGGTAAGCATCAACAACAAGTTTTTGACGAAACCTACAGACTTCATGGCGGTTTTTTCTTTAGCCTTGAAAAATGGGTCAGATACGATAGCAGGAACAGACATCACTGGTTACGTTCCTCTCTTGCAAAAGCACCCAACCTATATTGCTGACTACAACCCGACTGATAGCGATACAGGGGTGCCGAAATACTACGCATCTTTTGATGACGGAACATTTGTTCTTGGGCCTACGCCAAACGACAATTATGCCTCGGAGATGCACTATTTTTATCGGCCAAACAGTCTAACGGTTGGCGGCGACAGCGGGACGACATGGTTGAGCATAAACGCCCCACTTGCACTACTTTACAGCACTCTTGTTGAGGCTTACACCTTTATGAAGGGAGAGCCTCAGCTTATTCAGCTTTACAACGAACGCTACATTGAGGCTCTGGGTAGGCTTAAAAACATGGCAGAAGGGCTTGATAGGCAAGATCAGTATAGGTACGGCTCGTTAAGACAGGCTGTTAGTTAATGTTTGTCGCTGAAGTTGGCAATGTGACCGTTGCTACGACCAACCATAGGTCTCACTCTTCTGAAGAGTTAGCTAGAATGGCTGTTCGTAAGATCATTTATGTCGGAGACGACTTGCCGAATGAAATCAGTTCTCAGGCAGAAATCTACAAAAATAAGCTATTCCAAGTTATTCTGGGTTATATTACTCTATCTAGAAGGTCTGAAAGGGAAGACATCGTTAGAGCCCTTGAAAGGGCTGGTATGTCTGAGGCCGTAATGCTGATTAGGAGCTTATAATGGCTATTGCAACCGCGATGTGTACCTCTTTTAAGAAGGAACTTCTTGAGGGCGTTCATAATTTTACGACCGGGGGCAACGCTTTTAAGCTGGCTCTTTACACCACAGCGGCTACCCTGGGCGCGACTACTACCGCTTATGCGACTGGTCTTGCGGGACAGGTTACCAGCACAAACTACACTGCTGGAGGAGCGGCCTTAGTCAAAACAACGGGCTTTCCAAAGTCCACGGGTACAACCGCAATTACTGACTTTATTAACCTTACGTTCAGTAATGTCACTATCGCAGCGCGTGGCTGCTTAATTTACAACGACACAAACGCCGACAAAGCCGTTGCTACCATTGACTTTGGCGGCGTGAAATCTTCAACATCTGGCGACTTTACCGTTCAGTTTCCAACTGCAAATGCTACCGGCGCGATTATTAGAATCGCTTAATGGGTTAATCCATGGCGAGCGTAACAGGTTGGGGTAGGTCTACCTGGGGTTCGGGCGCTTGGGGCGAGTCCGCACCTGTTGAACTGACCGGGGTTTCAGCGACTGGCGCAATAGGCGCAGTCTCTACAGCCGGAAGTGTTGTTCAGGCTGTTTCTGGCGTTTCCGCTACAGGCTCTATTGGCTCTGTTGTTGCAAGTATTGACAAGTCCGCTGTTGCAACGGGCGTATCTGCGACTGGATCTGTCGCATCTGTCTCTATTTCGTTGCCAAAGATAGTAAGCCTGTCTGGTGTTGGAGCCTCTGGATCTGTCTCTTCGGTTTCTGTGGCCGTAGACATTGACGCAGCGGCGACCGGGGTTGGTGCGACATCGGGTGTTGGCTCTGTAGCTACGGGAGCTTTCGCTGACGCAACAGCCTCTTCTGTATCGGCTACAGCAACCGTTTCTCAACTACAGCTTGTCTCCGGGGGTGCCAGCGCCTCAGCAACCGGAGTCCAAGGCACCTCTGGAGTTGGCGCGGCCCAGTCAGCCGTATTTAAGCAAGTTTCAGTTTCTGGCGTGGCAGCAACGTCAGGCCTGGGAGCGGTAACCGTAAAATTTAGTTCTTTAATAACACTAGAATCTGTCGCTGGAATTGCATCCGTAGGCAGTGTTAATATATGGGGGCTTGTAGACGACGCCCAAACGCCTGGGTGGCAGTCCATTACCGATTCTCAGACGCCTGGGTGGCAGTCTGTGGTAGATTCCCAAAGTCCCGGTTGGACAGCTATTGCTGCATAGAGAGAGAAACAATGCCTAGTACATATGTAAACAATCTTCGCCTTGAAGAAATAGCCACTGGGGAGCAATCAGGAACCTGGGGGAACACTACTAACACGAACCTTGAGTTGGTTGGTCAGGCATTGGGCTACGGGACGAGAGCCATCGCCAATGCCTCAACTGACAACATAACAATCGCAGATGGTGCCTCTGATGCAGACCGCAGCATGTACCTAAAGCTGACCGGTGGTGGTCAGGCTTGCACAGTCACTTTGCTTCCTAATACCAGTTCTAAAATGTGGATCATGGAGAATGCGACGAGCTTCACCCTGACATTTTCACAAGGGTCAGGTGCCAATGTAGCAGTCAAGGCTGGTCAAACAAAAATGATTTTTGCTGATGGTCTTGGCTCTGGGGCTGTTGTTTACGAGCTCGGCACTGTTGCCGTGCAGAACATTCAAGCGGACGGCACAGTGACGGTAGGGATCGATGATACGGGGTATGACGTAACCTTCTTCGGCGCGACCACTGGCAAAAAGCTGTTCTGGGATGAATCCGAGGACACACTAAATGTGGCGGGGACGACAGCCCTGGCTGGCAATCTGTCTGTCACTGGCGTCACATCAAATGCAGATGGCGCTGTCGCGACACCCTCTATCACGAACACAGGTGACCTAAACACCGGTATCTACTTCCCTGCCGCCGACACAGTTGGCGTCGTCACAGGAGGCGTTGAGCAGTTCAGGTTCGGCAGCAACCCCATCCCAGGCAAGAACCTCATCCAAAACGGCGCGATGACGGTAGCACAGCGGGGGTCTACGGCAGCAGTTGCATCCGGGTACGGTGCCGTAGACCGTTGGGGAATGAACTCACTGAGTGGCGCGCCTGCGCGCTACACGCTTTCACAGGAAAGCAGCGGAGGGGTTGGCGGCAACGCCAAGTGGGCGAAAATCCTTGTCACCACGGCTGATGGTTCCCCCGCGGGTGCTGACGCGCATTACTTTGGTCAGAAAATAGAGGGCTTCGACGCCCAGGCACTTCTCGATGACAGCGGCGATCTACTCGCATCAACAATGTCCTTTGACATTATTGTTCACGCCGACGGGGCAAGCAGTCTTTCCTTCCCGATTACTTGTGCAATCTGCGTCAATGATAACGGTTTTGCAAATCAGCAATATGTCAAGACATTCACCGTCGCGGCGGCAGACACTTGGGAGCGAGTGAGCGTTGCCATCGCCGCCAACGCCGCAGCGGTTATCGACAATGACAACTCGAACGAGTTTCAAGTTTCCCTGACCATTTACGCCGGGTCAGCAAAAGAAACCACTGACGCAACCTGGGAAAGTGCCTCTGGGCTTGATGTCAGCGTCAGTGGCGTTGATAACCTTGCTGACGCTACCAACAACTATGTTGGCATCACCAATGTTCAACTCGAAGTCGGCAGCGTTGCCACGGACTTTGAGCATGAGGACTACGACACGACCTATCAGAAGTGTCGCAGATATCTACGGGCTTATCTCCAAAATGCCAACAACCGAAAGAACTTCGTCCAGGGGCATGTCTACAACACAACACGATGTTGGTTTGTCTACATTCCTGATACGCCCATGCGGGGGACAATCGCGGTTTCTTACGTTGGTACAGCGGGTGATATTGTAATCGCTTATGGTACCGGCAGCACCCAGGCGACAACCGGAACACCATCTGTCCAGAGCGCATCGACCGAAGGCGAGAGTGTCGAGTTTCTTTTGGACGCGGCTTCGGGCACACCTTTTACCGTAGGGCAGGCGGTTGAGGCTTATGTGATCAACGGTTCAAACGCAACTGCGTTTCTCTTTTCGTCGGAGTTATAAAATGGCAGTTCAAAATCTACGCTTTACGTCGCCTGACAAACAACACGTCGCCTTTGAACTTCCCAACGGAGGCGGTAGCATGAGCGTCGATAAGTTTCAAGAACTGTTTCCCGACGTTGCCTTGCCGTCATCCTACGTTGCTCCAGCAGCAACTTGGGACAGTGTTCGAGCAGAACGAAACCAGCTTCTTAAAGACACCGACTGGCAAGGCATGAGCGACGTAACAATGTCTGACGCTGAGAAAGTTTATCGCCAAGCCCTCCGTGATCTTCCCGCTCAAGACGTTGATGGCCCTGGCGATGTCGTCTGGCCCAGTGCGCCGTAAAATGGAATCCTTCCGCAACACGTTTGACGTTGCCAGCGTGGCTGTCGTGATCGGCACACTCGCGGATTGCTCCCGGTAGTTTGGTGGGCGCATAGCTATGCCTCTTTTTTCATTAAAATTTCGCCCTGGTATAAATAAAGACCAGACCGACTACACCAACGAAGGCGGTTGGTCTGACTCGGACAAAATCCGGTTTAACAACGGACTTCCGGAAGTTATCGGGGGTTGGGAGAAAAAAGGCCCCAATACATTTTTAGGCTCGTGCCGGTCTCTTCACCCGTGGGTTGCCCTAGACGGCAGTAAGTACATTTCCGTAGGGACCAACATTAAATACTACATTGATGAAGGTGATGGGTTTTACGACATTACTCCAATAAGGAGTACAACGTCTGCCGGGGACGTAACCTTTTCTGCGACAAGCGGACAGTCAACGGTAACCGTTACTGACGCAAACCACGGGGCGGGTGTGGGGGACTTCGTTACATTTAGCGGTGCGGCAACCCTTGGCGGCACTATAACGGCTGCGCGGCTCAACCAAGAGTACAACGTAATTTCCGTTGTTAACGTCAACTCATACACTATTTCAGTCCGTGAAGTATCGACAATAGCATCCATTACGGTTAACGGAGCGCTAGATCCAACGCTTGTCGCTGCAAACGCATCTGACACCGGAAACGGAGGCGGATCAACGGTTGGCACTTACCAAATTAACATCGGCCTTGATACTACTGTTTCGGGCACTGGTTGGGGCGCTGGGGCTTGGAGTAGAGGGGCCTGGGGTTCCGCAGCCTCCAGTTTGGCAGTTGGTGACATTCTTCGTCTTTGGTCGGAAGACACTTGGGGCGAAGACCTTGTCTTTAATGTTAGGGACGGTCCAATTTACTACTGGGACACAAGTGCTGGAGTGGGTACTCGCGGAGTATTGTTAAGCTCTCTGGGAGGGGCAAGCAATGTTCCGACTGTTAGTGGAAAGATAATTGTAGGCAATCAACAGCGGCAGATTATTAGCTTCGGCTGTAACGAGATTGGCTCAAGCGAACAAGATCCTATGCTTGTGCGGTACACCGATTTTGAGTCAGCAGTTGACTGGACTCCAACGCTGGAAAATAGCGCCGGAAGGCAGCTTCTTTCAAATGGCTCATCGATAATTACTGCATTTGAAACCCAAAAAGAAATACTGCTTTGGACGGACAGTTGCGTTTACTCAATGCAGTTTGTTGGAGGTGACCTCGTTTACAGGTTTGAGGTTGCAAGTATCGGGCCTAGCATAATTGGCCCCAACGCTGCTGTGTCTGCTGACAACGCTGTGTTTTGGATGGATACCGAGGAGTTCTACGCATACACAGGTAGAGTTCAAGCCATCCCGTGTACTGTTAGAGATTATGTTTTTCAGGACATAAACCTAAATCAGTCTGAAAAAATTGTTGCTGGGTTTAATAAGAACCACAACGAGATCACTTGGTTTTACCCGAGTGCGGCCAGTGACAACATTGACAAGTATGTGACTTACGATTTTAGTCAAAAAATTTGGACAATCGGCACGTTTAATAGAACTGCTTGGGTTGAAAGTGGTCTTTACGCTTACCCAATAGCAGCAGGGGCCGATAACCGTCTTTACTATCACGAGCTTGGCTTTTCAGATGACGGCTCTGCAATCGCGGCTCACGTTGAAAGCAGCGACATTGATACGACTGACGGTCAGCAGTTTGTCTTCTTCAAGAGGCTCATTCCCGACATTACGTTCATAGGTACAGCTAGCGTTCCAACAGCAACCTACACGATCAAGGGAAGGAACGCTCCCGGCGACACTCTGTCAACGAAGGCAACTGCAAGCGTTGGGGCAACCAGTGGTCAACAAAACATTCGCGGCAGGGCAAGGCAAGTTGCTTTGAGGGTCGAGTCAAACACGACTGATGTTGCTTGGCGACTAGGAACCAACAGGTTGGACATCCAGCAGGATGGTCAGCGATGAGTAAATTAGAGCAAGTGCTGACTAAGTCACGGCTCCCGGCTGCTCCGGATGTTTACGACGTTAATACTTTTTCGGCTTTAATAAACTCCCTAGAGTTAATTCTTGGAAGTATTAAGACACCCCAGGAAATAAGGAACCAGTCTGAAGCTCAGTCTTGGTTTTTAGGGTAGAGCTATGATTACACTTAGAGGTGAGCGGTTTTCTGGCTACAACAAGCCAAAGAGGACTCCGGGCCATCCCAAGAAGTCTCATGCCGTTCTCGCAAAAAAGGGCGACAAGGTTAAGCTGATTAGATTTGGGCAGCAGGGTGTTTCTGGCTCTCCCAAAAAGAAAGGTGAATCTCCTTCTTATAGAAAGAGGCGCGAATCATTTAAGGCGCGTCATCGTAAGAACATCAATAAAGGAAAGATGTTTGCGGCTTATTGGGCGGACACAGTGAAATGGTGATGTCATGTCCAGACAATTAAGCAGCATAAGTCGATTTGGAACTACCGAAGAGTTCTATCTTCAGGTTGCCCGATCCCAGATTGCAGGCCATGAGACTAACTTCAAGTTTGGTTTCAACCCTGATGTTGACGACGCGCTGGAAACCATATGGACGCAGGGGGGCCTATACAGCTACTTGTCTGCCGCCACTATTCTGAAAGTATCAAGCTCAAGTACGGATGATACGGCTGCTGGAACCGGGGCAAGAACCGTTGAGATTTTCGGCCTTGATGGCAATTACAATGAAATCTCTGAAACTGTTACGTTGAACGGACAGACGGCGGTCAATACCACAAATTCCTATCTTAGGATTAACCGTGGCGTAGTTAGGTCTGCTGGCTCTGGAGGTCAGAATGCTGGCGTAATCTACGCCGGTACAGGAACGGTTACGGCGGGTGTGCCCGCTAATAAATACCTGTCTATTGCTATTGGTGACAATCAGACCCTTATGGCATTGTGGACAGTACCCGCTGGTTATACGGCTTTCCTTCTTCAGACAGATGTTACTGTTGCCACGACTCAGAACAACAAGTATTGCACGGCCAAGCTGGTTGCTTGCCCATATGGAGAAGTCTTTCAGGTAAAGGATGCTTTTGTAAAATCTGAAAGCAGCATGCATCAGGCCTATACAGTTCCACTTGTTTTTGAGGAAAAAACAGACCTCGAATGGCGGGCTATCGGAGACTCTGCTGGCGCTGATATCGCAATATCCGCCGGAATGGACATCATCTACATCAAGAACACGAGTCTGTAATGGCTAACACTTACAGAAATGCGTTTGCGAATTTGACGGCTACGGGTGCTACGGCAGTCTATACGTCACCCTCAGTCACGACAGCAATCGTGAAGTCCCTGAGGATTGCAAACGTCACGACCGGAACTGCCGGTAATGTTACAGTAGAAGTAACAGATAATAGTGCTTCTACCACATATACTTTTTCAAGGAACGTAAGTATTGCAGCAGGCGTTTCACAAGAAATGCTCGGCCAAGACACTTCGACTACTGCTGATGGGCAATCGATTATTGTGCTTGAAGAATCGGATGCTTTGAAAGTTACTCCTTCTGCTGCAAATGTTTTTCATGTTACTATGGCCGCGCTTGAGGTTACTTAACCATGACTCCAATCCAGAACTTAGCTGACAATCTAGCCGCGCTAGGCCGATACGAGGACACCTATATGGTTCACGCCGCTGAAGGCGAAACCGTGGTGCCGAGTGATGTTCTGGACGCCAATCCCATTCTCAAGACGGCTCTTTTTGCCCAGATGCGGTCTATGGGCATTGAGAACCCGGACAGGTACGTTGTTGGCAGCGGCCTGAATAGCGTCAACCCAATCACTGGTCAGCCTGAGTTCTTCTTCAAGAAGATCAAGCGCCTCGTCAAGAAGATTGCTGCCCCGGTTGGCGGTACGATTGGCTTTGCTCTTGCTGGCCCTACCGGCGCTGCAATTGGTTCTGGCCTTGGCTCTTTAGTCGGCGGCGCCTCTCCACAGCAGGCCCTTGGAACTGCGGCCATTGGCGGCCTTCTGGGCTATGGGGCTGGTAAATTTGCCCCGAATCTTCAGGGCCAACTTCAGGGTGCTTTCCGTGGCATCCCCGGCATTGGTGGCCTTATGCCCGCGCAGGCTGGCGGCCTTATACCCGCGCAGGCTGTTCCGGCGTCTCCGGGCGGTGGGCTTCTTAACGCGGCTAGAGCAGCTTCTGGAAGGGCTGCCTCGCCCGAAGGTGGTCTGCTCTCTGGGATCAGCAAGTTTGTTAAAGAGAAACCCTTGCTTGCCGCCGGGATTGCTGGCGCTGGGGGTCTCGCACTTATGAGTGGCTTTGGTGCTGAAGAGCAGGAGTTTGAGGATAATCCGGCGACATATTCAGATTATTTGTTAGCAAGAAAAGCGCTAGGTAGTGAGGCGACGGCTGACGACATTAGAAAATTGCGTCTTAGCTTCAGACTTCCAGAGAACCCCCCTGTGCGAATGGAGGGTCTTCGCCCCGGAGTTCCCATGGCAGAAGGAGGGAGCCCTGCGGTAGCTGCCGCTGCTCTAAACAAGTCTCCGACAGCAGCCCCCGCAATGACAGTTGGTGAGCGGGCTGGTCGAATTAACCAGATCAATAAGCAAATACAAGGCATTGCGGGTCAGATGGCTCGTGAGGGGGCCAACATTCCCGAGCTAATGGAAAGAAAAAGTCTGTTAGAGGCTGAGATCGATAAGATCTTGAACTCTCCCAGCCTTCCCTCATTACCCATGGCCCCGCGACAAGCTGATCCCCCATCCATGCCAGGAACTGTTAGTGCCGCAAGAGGCGGTGGGTTGTCTGACTTGAGGGACCTGATGATTGCTCAGCAGGGCTTCCCCCGTCGCTCTGGACGGGTGTCTGGTTTGGGTGGGGAAACGGACGATCTTGTACCGGCCATGCTTTCTAATAACGAATTTGTTTTTACGGCTGACGCTGTCAGGGGTGCTGGAGGAGGTAGTGTCGATCTTGGCACCGACCGAATGTACGCCATGATGGACCAACTTGAGCGGAGAGCGTAATGTCTATTACCGTAACAGGCTCAAGCCTTGCTCCTTTCGTTGAGGAACAGACACGCCTCCTTTTGGAAGAGGCCCGTGAGGCTGCTAAAAGCCCAATTCCTGTTCCGGACATTCCTGTCGCAGGGTTCTCGCCGCTCCAACTGCAAGCGATGCAGCGCGGAGAACAGGCTGTGGGCGGTCTTGACCCCTACATTCAACAAGCCGCTGACTTTGTTCCGCAGCAACAGGCTGCTATTCAAAAAGCATTAACCGGGCTTGGGTCAACTCAAGCGGGTATTCAAGGGTTACTTGCTCCGGAGCAGTACAAGTTCGACCCAGCTTCTGCTCAGGATTTCTTTAATCCCTTTGAGCAACAAGTTGTTCAGCAAATTCAGCAAGATATTGGTCGGCAACGCGAAGAGGCTCTTGGAGATGTTTCTTCTCAGCTTGCGGGTCAGGCTGGTGCCTTCGGCGGCTCTGGGGCAGACAGGGCGCGTGAGCGTGTTGAGCGACGGTATGATGATCTACTAAATCAACAACTGTCCAACTTGCGATATCAGGGCTATCAACAAGCCATGGGTCAGGCTCAACAGGAGTTTGGTCAGCAGTTTACTCGCCAGCAGGGGCTTCAGTCTCTTCTTGGGGATATTGCTATGCGGTATCCGCAGCTTGGCAGTGCTATTAGAGATATTGGCGGGGACGTTCTTCGTCTTGGCGGCGTTCAAAGGGAGGCAGACATGACTGACATTCAGCTTCTCTCTAGCCTTGGCGGTCAACAGCAGAGCCAGCTACAGGCTCAACAGGATGCCCAGAGGGCGCAGCGCGTTGCTCAGTTGCAAGATCCATTTTCTCGGATTGGATTCGTGAGGGATGTTCTGACTGGAGTTCCTCAAGCGGGAGGGACAAGCGTGAGTAGGACCACTGCACCTCAAGCGCAACCATTTGGCTTGGCGCAATTGGCTGGCCTTGGAACCTTGGGTCTTCAGATTTACAACCCGTTCACTGGAAAAGCAGGGGCATTAGGCAACTCCCTGGGCTTTGGCACTAAGGCAGGGTCATAGCGATGAAAGCTCACCGCAGAAAAGGCATCCCGACCTTGATGTTGCAGACCGGGGGAAGTCCTAAACTGGGGGGACCGCTCGGGAGAAGGTTGCTGTCCGAAAGTCAAGAAGAGCGGAGAGGCTTGGCAAGTGGTCTGACTCAAGCATTGGAAGACCGTGACAACCTCCTTCAGCGCAACTTTAGGTTTGGCCCACAGGATCAACCAGACACAGAAACCCAATTAGCTCGTGATATACGCACAGTTGGTGGAATAATTGACCCCGTCACCGTAATCCCGAGGGGGCTCGGCGGATTGTACCGTTTCTACGACAAAAATATTGCTAGACCATTTGCGGAGTACGCAAGGAAAGAGGTTCCAACTCCGTCAGCGATAGAAAAGGCCGCTGAACAATCGGCCCAAGCCGAAGCCGAAGCTCAAGCTAACGCTCAAGCTGACCTAGCCAGAACTCAAGCGCAACGCGCTGCCGACGCTCTTAGTGGTGGAGTTCGTAGGCCACCAACAACGCCCGTTGAGAAAGCCAAGGCTGCTCAGGCTGAGCAAGCTGCTGAAACCGCTGAGGCTTCCCAAGCCGCTGCATCCGTAAGTTCCCCGGAAGAAGAGGCTCTTCGTCGAGCAACTGGCGCTCCGTCGAGTGCAGAAGAAGCTGCCGCTGCGGCCAAATCAGGCGATCTTTCACGGGAAGCCTCTCCTGTTCAAGGCAAAGATGGGACCACGATTGCTAGTATTATGGGTAGTGTAGATGCTCAGTTTAACGAGCAGGAAAGGCTTAACGAGTTAAAGACTACTTTTGGCCTCAACCTAAGTGACATGGAAAAAGCTGCCCCCGGAATTGCGTTTAGCCTTTCCTTGATGGGCGCTCAGAGGGCCCCCGGCGAAAGCGTCTTTAATGCGCTTGCTCGTTCTGCTGGTTCTGCGGGCGAAGGCGCTTTGAAAGCAAAACTTGCTCTTGACGCTAAAGAACGGGCTATTGACTCTTCGCTAGTGTCAACTGTTCTAGGAGAGAAAAAAGTAGCGGAAGACTATGTCAAAAATACAATGTGGGTTGTTTCTTGGGATGGTGGTTTTGATAAAAAAGGTAGCCCCGGAGCATCTTTTTACAGAATGAACGCAAGGCAATTAAACGAGGCTACTGAAGCTGGCTTACCAATAGTTCCGATGGACTTTCTAAAGTCTTCAATGACGGCGGAGTCTGCAAGGGCTGCGTATAGATCTAAGGAGGGGGCAACAATTCAAGCGGCTTTAGTCAGGCGAATTGGTGAAGCTTACAAACCGACTTCTGTTAAGATGACGCTCGTCACCAGACCAAAAGATAAAGTAGATGGCCGTCGTCTTATTGGTTTCGATGAAAATAACGAGCAGAGAGAAGTTGTGCTTCCTGACGATGTTGGTGGTAACGCAAAATTAGTGGGTAACATTCTCAAGGATTCAGGCGAAACTCTTCTGCTTGTGGACGAGATGAATGGTCTCATCGACAAAAGCGCCGGGGCTTTTAACGTAGCTAGCGCGCTCAGTGAGAAGACGATGAGTCTTTTGGGTCTCGGAAAAAACGCTACTGCTCAAGACCTTTATAGAGCGGCAAGCGAGAAGGGGAGTGTCGCCCTTAACAATCTAAGTGGATTTGCGAAGGGCAAAGTTAATGTTGACAATGCCTACAATGAAATGGGCGCAGATGGTGTTAAGAAGTTCCTCAATATACAGGGAGATATTTCTGAGGAAGACCTTAAAAAGAGGTTGTCAGAAAACCTTAACAATGTGAGGGGGTCTAAGCCTATCGAGAAACCGGGTCAGAACGCCAGCGACGAAGATCTTTCGTCTTATGAAGCAAGGGTGAGATTTCGGACAATCCAAAACGCCCTCGCTGCTAAGCTCGCTCCAATACTTCTTGGTGAGTCTGGTAGGACAATCTCTGACGCTGACCGTGTTCGCGTCATTGCCCTTCTTGGTGGTTTCGCTGATTTCAGCAAGGCTGGTGTGTTTACAAGCGCAGAAGAGATGAGGCAGTCTACTGCTATGCTCAAGGAAATCCTTGGTAAGTACGAAGAAACTGCATTGCAAGACTCTAACGCGATAATTGACGCATACGACGAGGCGTCTACGTACACAAGCCCAATAACAAAAGGGAGGCTTTACTCACCAAGCAAAAGTGACGAAAAGGCAGTTGGTGACCTTAGAGTTTATGTCCAGGCGTTTGATAAAAAGAAGGCCGGTCAAACGAGCCAGCCTGCAAGCTCAACTGTTAGCGCTGCTGTTCTTCTTGGGTCCCCGTAATGCCCAAACTTAGCGTCATAAACGACAAGTATGGGACTGGTGCCGTATATGAGTTTGACATAAACGGAGAAGCCCCTAGCGAGGTTGAGAAGAAATTTATCGCTAGTTACCTGAAGGACGTTGGTGTCGTCGAAAAACAGTTAGACGCAGAGCAGAACATCGACACCACTGGCGTCAGGGATGCTGGCTTTCGGTACGGTTTTGCAAATGTTGAGGACGACAAGGAGCGAGCCGCGTATCTTGACAAAACTGTTGGGCCGGGCAACTGGCTGCGAAGACTAGACGGAACATTTGCCCTTAGCCCGGATGGCAGGGCCAAGATAGGACAGCCGGGGGACGTTCCCCTTTCAATCGAAGACAAGGGTTTCAGCCGTTACGACTTTGCTGACTTTGCTGGCGAGGGCGGTCTTGCGCTTGGCGCTGCCGCAGTCGCTGGCGTTCTAACTGGTGGTCTAGGTCTTCTTCCTGCTGTTGGTGTCACAGCCTTGGCTGGGGCTGGCGGGAAACTTGTAGACGAGGCAATCGAGTCTTCAAGAGGTTTGCAGCGTCAGTCGTTTAAGGAAGTGGCGCAAGATGCGCTGACTGAAGCTGCTTCTGCTGGAACTGGCGAATTTGGTGGTCGCTTTATTACCTCTGCTGTTGGCCGCTTAATCAAGGGTGGAACGACAAACGCACAAAGAGCAGAGCATCGCGAGCTTCTTAAATGGGCTAAAGAAAACAACGTACAGTACGTTCCTGACCTTGCTTCAGTATCTGGCAAGCCGCTGCTGGCTCGTGTGCAGGCTCTGACTGAACAGGTTCTGGGAAACAAGCGTGGCCCGGTGATCCAAGAAAGCCTAGACAGCCTTGTGCAGACCATTAGCAGGACTGACGGCATCCCGACTGAAGAGGCTCAAACGCTTGTTTTCAATATCCTGAACAACAAGGCAGAGCTTGCGAAGGGTGCCGCAAAGACAGTTGCCAATGACATCGCTGGCGTCTACGGACAGTCTGTAGCTCAGCTTGGGGATCGGGCCGCTGCGGCTATCGCTGCTGGCAACCGTGAAGAGCTTGAGTCTGTCATTAAGGGGCTTCATGCCCTTGATGCTCAATCTGAGCTAGACCTGAATGCTGGTTATGGAATCATTAACACCATCTTCAATAAAGACCTTGATTTTCTGAACAGCCCAGCATATCGGAGCCTTCTTGAGGGTAAAAAGATTCCGCTTGATGATGGCGAATTTGTTTCCCCGATTCGATTTGCACGGTCAGTTGATCCTTCTACTGGTGATGAGATCGTTGAGCCTTTGGTGGTTAACGTGTCTGACACCATTAGAATGATTGACGAAATCCCAGAAGATAGAGTTTTTCCTGATGGAACAAGTGTTCGGGATGAGTTCCGCAGGGCTTTTGGCTTTTACGATAAAGCTAAGGAAAATGGAAATTTCATTAGCCTTAAAGATTACAACCGCGCCAGAAGCACCTTAAACAGAATGGTGAACACGGAGAGGGGCTTTGCCGCTCGGCGTCGAGAAGCCGCCCCCGTTGAAACTGCTCCGATGATTTATCGGACTTTGACGGATGACTTTACAAAGTCTTTGGATAACTTTGACCTAACCATTCAGTCCCTTTTTGACAATGTGTCAACTCTTACTGCAAGTGAAGAGCTTGTTAATGCCGCTGCTGCGGCTCTTGGCCGGGAGATTCCAATAACGGGAAGGTTTGGTCAGGCTGATCTAAAGCGCAGGACTGTTGCGGCTCTAAAAAACAAGTTATCTGACGTTCGATCATCTCTTGGTGCGATGAAGGAGATGAACGGCGTTTATGCGACTCAGAGGGAAATCTTTGAGGACGCTAACATTAGAGGGGTCGCAGCCCGCCTTAAAAATATCGGAAGCCTTCAGGGCGATGTTATCGCCTCAGATGTAGCCTATCTTGCAAACGAAGTCCTGCGCGACCCAAGAAAATTTGATAGCCTAGCTAAGTTATTTGAGAACCCCCTTAGAACCAAAGAGCAGACATCTCGCGTTCTCTCGTCTTTACGGGAAAATCTTATTGTTCGGGGCCGTGCTGAAGAGGTTGCGGCTGGTATCGCAGACCTTGAAAAACTTATTCCAGAAGAGACCGTAAAGTTTGGCGGGAAGATGACGCAGCAAAGAGCGCGTGATCTTCTGGGTAATGTTGTTATGAATCGTTTGTACCGCCGAGCAGTTGATACGACTGCTGATGGAGATGAGGTCGTAAACATTCTGCGATTTAGTAAGCTCGCAGACCAAAACCGTGATGCAGTTCGTCAAGTCTGGGGAGATAGGGCTTCCGCAGAGTTTCTTGACATGGCTGACGAAATCAAGGGTGCCTACAAAGAATTTTCAAAAGAACTTCCTGAGCGGTTCAATTTGGCGTTTAGTGACATTGTAAATCGTGGCCTCACCGGCAAAGAACTTCAGGGAAAACTTCAGACTCTCAAGGATGAGCTTGCACAGACTACAAAAGGTGCATTCCAGAAGGCCCTGAGAAACCCCGAGACTCTTAACCTTGAGAATGCCGCCAGCATGATGGTTGCCGGAAAGGTTCCACTTCAGACTGTAAGGGAAACCCTAGATGCGCTTAAACGAGACCTTGGCGAAGAGCAGTTTGCTGTAGTCGAGCAGTCTCTCAAAGACACTGCTGTCAAAAGGTTCTTCAGCAACATTGCTGGAAATGGAGATAATGTTAGCGATATCTCCACAATTAATCCCGTTGACGCTGTTCTGAATTATCGCCAACTCAAGAATATGCTTGGCACTGGGGCGAAACAGCCAACAATTAGCCGAGACACTCTTAAGTACATCTTTACTCGTGGTGAAGTTACCGGTTCTGAAGCAGTCAAGGGCTTGGAGAATCTTGCTAAGTTTGCCGAGAATCAGGCTGGTAGAGCAACGTCCGGTAAGGGCACTCTTGCTGGCGCAACCTTGGGTGTGGGTCTCGCGGCGGGCCTTCTGATTGACCCGATAACTACGCTTTCATCCATTGCGGGCCTTAGCGTTCTGTCAAGGTTCTTCTCTAATCCTGCTTTTGTGAAACTCTTGTCGCGCCCGAAAAAAGAAAGCCTTCGTTTGCTTAGGCAAGATGAAAAGGGCGGCATTCCGGAAAAAGCATTTCTTCAAGCGTGGACAAACCTTACGCGGACAATTGTTGACGGTGGTGAAGACGGAAGCATTCCGATGACACGAGAAGAGGTTCAGGCTCAACAAGGAAAATTAGACAAACTCCTGAAGATCGATCAGCAACCGGTTGCCAGAAAAACTCCTACTGTTCGTAAGGTTCCTCCCGCCCCCGCTAGGATTGTTTCTCCGCAACAGCCCGCGTCCCCTCAGCCCGTTCCTCAACCTGTGCAGCGCCCTCAAGCGCCTGTTGTCCCGCCGCAACCGGCTGCGGGCATCTCATCAATACCTACTGGCGCACAACAGTCTGCTGGGTTAGCTTCTCTCAGGCGGCAACAGCAAATTGGCTTGGCCCAACCATATAGAGGCGTGAGTGCTGTAAGGGTGTAAGATGAGCAGTGAAGAACTTCGCGTGTTGGTCGCTGAAATCCAGGGCGACATGAAGCTTATCAATGAAAAGGTGGGCACTATGTCCACTGTTTTTGAAGAGCGCCTTAACACCATCAAAACCAATGACATTCATCACGTTCAGTTGAAGGTTGACAGCATCTATAAGGCTGTTTGGTTTGGGGTTGCTTTAATTCTTAGCAACGCGGCGCTTTACGCCTTTAGCATGTTTTCTTAATGCAACTCAGCCCCCACTTTTCTCTTAGAGAGATGGTCCGCAGTCAGGTTGCGTCTAGGCTCAAAATAGACAACACGCCTTATGATGCGGCTAAAGACTCTTTGAGCGCCCTCTGTGTGAACGTCTTAGAGCCCATCAGGGAGCATTTTAACCAACCCTTTAGCCCATCGTCCGGGTATCGCTGCCCAGAGCTAAATAAGGCCATTGGAGGCTCTATAACAAGCCAGCATTCTTTGGGCCAAGCTGCTGACCTAGAGGTTCCGGGTTTTGACAACAGAGAGGTTGCTCTTTGGGTAAAGCAAAACCTTCCCTACGATCAATTGATTTTAGAGTGCTACAATACTGAAGACCCGTATTCCGGCTGGGTCCATGTCAGTTTTACTAATGTAAACCGCAAAGAGTTTCTTATCTTTGACGGCAGCAATTACTCTTTAGGATAAAGAGTTTATCCCTGGCTTCGGCATATCTCTCGAAATGCCCAAGCGGGCGTACTCTTGATCGATAAGTTGTTTGATCTGACCAGAAAGTTTTCTGTTTTCTAGTTTGGCTAAGTAAACCAAGTTCGAGTAGCTCTCGTCCTCTATACTTAGGGTCTTCCATGAAGTGCGGCGATTGGGCATATGTCTCTCCGAAAAAATAAGTACAACGCAAAAAAAACCAATGTTGACGGGATCACCTTTGACAGCAAGCGTGAGTCTCGTCGGTATCTTGAGTTAAAAACGCTCCTTCACGCGGGCCATATATCTGACCTTGAGCTTCAAATTCCCTTCCCTTGCATTGTTAACGACAAGAAAATTTGCTCTTACAAAGCTGACTTTGCTTACACTCAAGACGGGAAACGGGTCGTTGAAGACGTAAAAGGTTTTGTTACAAGAGATTTTCGGCTCAAGAAGAAGTTGGTTGAGGCCCTCCACGGCATCGAGGTTGTCATCGTCAAATAGTACGCTACTAATCGTACAGCACTTCTACCGAGTGTCAACGTAAGGCAAGTGTGGAAAAAATACCCCCAGAATTTATGAAAAACTCCGGGGGTAAGTGACCTCTTCAACCTGGGAGGAAGGGAGAGGCATGGGAGGGTGCATTATGGTGTTTTTGGGGCGGGTTTGACAAGCCCAACTAATAGCGTTTATTAGTGTGTCTTCTGATGGTCGGATAACGGCAGCGTCAGGAGACTTTGGAGGGGGTACTGTGGGATTCTGCTACACCCCAGCCGCAGCCCGAGAGACCGAGGCGGCAGCAGAGCGGGGCGTAGCTCCTGAACAAGCAGCGGTTGACCTGACAGCGTTACGGTATGTCAGGGCCTTGTACGACGGATGGCTCCGATGGTGCATGGTGTGGGGACTTCCTGGCTATATGCCGGGGGAGTCTCCCTATGCCTAGAACTCAGGAACCACCCTTGGTGCAGTATTTAGGAAGAGGAGAGGAAAGAATATGGAAGTACACAACAAGCACAATTTGCCTTATCCGTTCGTCAAAGCACTGTCGAGCAACCACCGACCCTTAGTGGAAAAACGGGTCAGGGTGACATCCCTCATAAAGCCTCCGCGCATGACTGCCCTCGAAAGGCAGAACTGGGACAACATGGAGGTTGATGTATCGGAAATGATGCATGCCCTTTTAGGAACAGCATTTCATGGGGTGCTTGAAGACAACTCTGATGGCGATCCGGACATGGAAGCTAAAGAGCTTAGTCTGGCAGCGGATTACTTTGGCTGGAACCTCACTGGAACGATGGATCACCTGTCGAAGTCCGGGGTGATTACCGACTGGAAGACAACCTCTGTGTGGAGCGCAGTGTTTGGCAATGATGGTTGGGAGCCTCAGTTGAATCTTTACGCCCAACTTGCCCGCGACAATGGGTATGAGATTAAGGGCCTAAAAATCTTTTCTTACTTTAGGGATTGGAACGAGCGCCGCTCGCTTGATGGGGGCGACTACCCCGAACATATGTGGGGCAGTTACGACATACCGCTGTGGTCTGAAGAAAAGGCCAAGCTCTACATTCAAGAGCAGATAACCACGCTGGAGGCGGCGCTTGATGGAGAGGGCGTTCTTTGCAGCGATGAAGACCGATGGGCAACGCCAGACCGTTACGCAGTAATGAAGCCAGGAGCTAAGAGGGCTACCCGTGTGCTAGACACAGAAGAGGAGGCTAAAGAATACCTTTACACAAAGGTTGGTAAGGGTAAAATAGAGGTTCGATTTGGCGAAAAGTTTAAGCGATGTGAGCGATACTGCAATGCAAGCGCATTTTGCAAGCAGTATCAGGAAGGTACTGGAAATGAATTTGCTTGATTTGAGTGCGCCTTTTGACCCTGACGAAATCGACTGGAGAGTTGGGGCAACCACCAAAGATAAGTCTAAGGGAATTGCGTTAGCGTACATTGACGCCCGCGCTGTAATGGAGCGTCTTGATAGCGTTTGCGGCCCAGAGAATTGGCAGTGCAAGTACAGCCATGCTGGGGAAAAGACTGTCTGCGAAATCCTTATAAAGTGCGGCGAGGAATGGGTAGCAAAGTCCAATGGGGCTGGCGATACTGACGTTGAAGGCCCAAAGGGGGCGTTGTCAGATGCCTTCAAGCGGGCTGCTGTCGTTTGGGGAGTGGGTCGTTATCTCTATTCTTTAGACAGCCCATGGGTCAGACTTGAAGCGAGAGGCAGATCTTACGTCATCGCTAAAGATGAATTGCCACGCTTGAAGGGGATGCTTGGAGGGCGAGTAAAAACAGACACAAAGACCCCTGCAATTCTCGTTGAGACCATTGTTGGTGATGTAGAGAAAAACCTGAAGTCCTGCGGGTCTCTCGAAGAGTTAAAGGATGTTTGGGTAAGCTCATCCGTTAACTTGAAGAAAGTAATGGATTTTGACAAAGGTCAGCATGAGGCCCTTGTCAAAACGAAAGACCAAATGAAAAACGCGCTTACAAAAAAGGAAGTTTAGAATGTCTGGTGTGAATAAAGTAACTCTTCTGGGTAATCTTGGTAAAGACCCGGATGTCAGGCAGACGCAAAACGGTGGGTCTGTTGTTAGTTTTTCTGTTGCTACTTCTGAGACATGGAAAGACAAGGCGACTGGAGAGCGAAAGGAAAAGACAGAGTGGCACCGGGTTGTTAGTTTCAGCAAAGGAATCAATGCCTTCGTTGAAAGCTACGTTAAAAAGGGGTCAAAGGTTTATGTTGAAGGAAAGCTACAAACGCGCAAATGGACTGATAAGTCAGGCGTTGAAAAGTACACAACTGAAATTGTTATTCCTGCTTATAACGGAGACCTTCAACTGGTTGACAAAAAGAGCGGTGAGTCTTTTTCTCCTCCTGAAAAGAAAACTCAGGAAATTACTCCAGACCTTGATGATGAAATCCCGTTTTAGATCAAGGCGTTACAGGCAATATGTAGCGAGTTTGGGTTGCGTCATTTGTGGCGCAGAAGCTCAAGCCGCTCACGTTAGAATTGGGCACTATGCAATGGGCTTAAAGCCTAGCGACGACCGCGTAGTTCCTTTGTGCCCTTATCACCACACGGATGGTCCTGATGCACAACACAAGAGCAACGAACGAGACTGGTGGCAGCGACAAGGGATTGACCCCCTCAAGCTCGCCCAGCTTATCCGAGAGACTAACGGCGACTATGAATCCGGCTGGTTCGTCGTCCGGGAGGCAAAGCGACTTGCCGGAGCAGTGGCGTCTAGCGAGTGAAGAGTGGATAGAATTGGATGGTGCTGCCCGCTTGTTAGAGGAAAACAAGAAGATTATTTTTTCTCAGATCATGTCAGAGTGGCCCGACATTCCGGTAAATAAAGCTGAGCATAAAGCCCGCAGAGACCCTAGATACACCGAGCTTATAGAGAAAATGGTTGAGGCCAGAACGACGGCCAACATTCATCGTATTCGCGCTGAGTACATGCGAATGAAGTTCGAGGACAACCGAACAAGGGAAGTTACTCGTCGAGCAGAAATGAACATCCGGTGAGCATCAGCACTAAGATTAAAAAAGACATTCGCTCGTGGAGTAGAGATGTTCTTGAAGAGCCCTCAGAGTTTCTAAACGGCTTTCCGCCGTGTCCTTATGCAAAGTCTGCTTGGAAACAAAAGAAGGTTTCCATAGAAGTCTTTAACTTGCCGGAAGGGTGCGAGGGCGGGTTAATCGGTTGTCCGGAAATATTTGACGATGGAATAAAAAGCATCCTTGAGGACGACAAGGACGTTCACATTATTGCCATTCCCAACTGGCAGGAGTTGGGGTCGGCTGAAAGCACTGACGTAGCCTGCATGGAGGCAAATAAAGTTCTGGCCCCATCAGACATTTATTTAATGTCCTTCCATCCGGAAGACCAGCCTGATTCAGAAAATTTTGAATTTCTGTATAAGACTTATGATGAGCAGCCTGGGCTTGACTACTATGCAATGATATTTGTACAGCGCCTGTCGCTACTCAATGCCGCAAGCGATGCCCTGACTTCTAAGGGTTATTACGACAATTGGAAAGTGAAGGCGTATAATTCCCTGATGAGCCCAAGGTGGGAGGCGCGTTTTATTAGCGAGAAGTACAGTGAAAAAGAGTGCCCCGATGATTAAAGACGCCCTTGATCAAATCGAAAAAGAAACAGGCGCTCAGCACGCGCCAGAGGACATCCTTCGCGCTTGTGAAGAGTGTGGGTGCGTAGCTTTCTTGGTGACGGGTAGCGGAAAATTACAATGTGTGCAGTGTGAAAAATACGACGAAAGCACTATGGTTTATTTCATGGGGGACGCTGACGCGAATTAGTTCAGGTTCTTAGGCTTAAAAACCCCATCGCCCGTTTCTTCAAGAGCAACAGTTTTTGCGCTAGCAATGTTTTCTATTTCTTGAATGCGTTTGGCAAGTTGCTCTTTGGTAAGCATCTTCACGGGATCTTCTCTTTGAGAGTTTAGAAGACCGCCCATCTGCGCCCTTAACTTTTCCGCCTGCACTGCCGCAGCGTATTGCCCGTTTTCGATGGCCCCGTTGCGGATGTTAAGCAGATCTCTCATGCTTCTTTCAGCAGAGATGCCGAACTGAGCAGCAACATCATCTTGCATCTCTATCCGAGCAGCAACGATCTTTGGCTCTTTCAGCAACCGGCTTGCAGCTTGTGCGGGTTGGGCAAATCCGGCTCTACGAGCAGCTTCTGTCTGAGAGCAGTTGCCGTACACCAATTCCTGAACAAACTTTCTTTGCCGCTCGTTTAGCTGATCTTCTTCACTCATCTAGTAAGGCCGGGATTGAAATAATCGTCATCAGAAATGGAATGACCGTCAGGCAGGTAATTTGTTTTATTGGGCTTTTCTTCAGTCCGGCGGATCAAGTCATTTTTGATCGCAACAATGTTGGCCTGAAGGATATCAACCTGAAGCTGTAAGGGCTCGATTACCTTCAGCCAATCTTTGGTGGTTTGCATGCTGAAACCTCGCTGTGATCTCGCAGTCATAATAGCAGATAATTACACATGAGTTGTCTTGTGGTCAAGAAACAGCGGTTAGCGCCAAAAATTTTTTTGCCTTGATGCCCAAAAAAAAGTTGACTGCACCTTAGTCATGCACTTAGTCTCGTGTACAGATCAACCAAGGAGGTAAAATGGAATCCCAGTCTATCGAATCTGACGATCTTGCTCTCGAAAAAGACTTCACCATTGAGAGCGTCAAACGCCTCACTAAAGATCAGCGCGTTGCGTTTCAGTCGCTTGGTGAGCAAGAGGCACGGTTTCTTGTAGATCAGTATTACACTGTTCAAGACAACCGGATTGCGACCAGTGCTCAAATCCGGTCAATGACAAAAGGGGGGGAGCCTGTTCACGTTCTCTCCTTGACTCGTGACAATTACGAGCAGCTTGAAAAAAACGCCAAGGTTGGCCTTCAGGTTTACGCTGACAATCATCCTGTCGGACGGTGGTTGCTGGCTCAGCACGGTATTGGTCCAGTCATTGCTGCGGGGCTTCTTTCACATCTCGACATTAGAAAGGCTCCAACGTACGGACACTTCTGGTCGTTTGCTGGGATGAACCCCGAGAAGAAATGGGAGAAGGGCAAGAAGCGGCCTTGGAACGCGAAGCTAAAAACGCTGGTCGCGTTCAAGGCTGGCGAATCTTTCGTGAAGACTCAGGCTCACAAGAAGTCTTTCTACGGCAAGATATTCAGAGAAGAGCGAGATCGGCTTGAAGCAGCCAACGAAAGTATGGAGTTTAAGGATGTCGCTTTGGATAGGGCTAAGACTGTTGGCAAAACGACTGTAGCTTACTCTCACTACTCAATTGGCAAATTGCCTCCGGCTCATCTTCACGCTCGTGCTCGTCGTTATGCGGCTAAAATATTTCTTAGTCACTTGCATTATCGTTGGTACGAATGGGAGTACGGCAAAGCACCGGCAGATCCCTACCCCGTTGCAATCCTCAAGCATGCACACATCATCGAAGCCCCCGGCCCGGAGATATCGTAATGGCTTACCCGATTGCTATTCCCTCGCATCTGTGGGGCGATAAATCTAATGAAGCTGCTGATAGGTTCCTGCGCGTCTTTCCGAGCTTGCTGCACAGCGATCCGAAGATGCTGGAGCTTGAGTACAAAGACCTTCTTGCGGTTGTTCAAGACGAGTTCGAGGAGTTCGAAACAAAAACGCAATTAGCCAACACCGGGTCGTTGACGTAATGCAATCTCGTGTATATAAGGCAGGGGTCCATATACCCTCCAAGGTTGGACCGAGAGCGGGGTGGTTTTTTATATCCTTTCTTTCCACCCTGCTCTCCACCTTATCCCACGCAAATTCTCAAGATCTTTCGCCTCAAATGAGTTGCCTTGCTGAGGCTGTGTACTTCGAAGCAAGGTCAGAAACTTTTCTTGGGCAATTAGCTGTTGCTGGCGTTGTCCTTGAGCGCGTTGAGCGACCTGAGTTCCCGAACACCGTCTGTGAAGTTGTCCATTACGGTCATTATCTAAATGGAGCGCCTATAAAGAATAGGTGCGCCTTTTCGTATTGGTGTGATGGGTTGCCTGAGCGAGTGAACGACGAGGGTGCTTGGTACGAAGCTGTGTACGTTGCTCAGTTGGTTCTTGACGGAGTGCGTGTGGCAAACACCGATGGGGCAACGCACTACCACGCCTCTTACGTTATGCCGAAATGGGCGTCTGACTACACGCTCATGTCTCGAATTGGAGTTCACCTTTTTTATGGAGACTAAAATGTGGAAGACATATTGGTGCGGGAACTTAATGGAAGACCGACAAGAAACGGTCAATTCTGTTCCGACTGTTAAAGCTAAAACCGCTTCACAAATTGCTGAAGAAAAGTGGAACGACTACAAAAACGGATTGGCTAACCTTTCTATCCGAAGGGATGGTCAGCAATGCGAGTATCTGTATAGGAGCCGTTCAAATGCCAAAAGGTAAGGGGCCTCAACCCAATAAAAAAGCTGTGCGAACGGGTAACATTAGTGCTAGTGTATCTCGGGGTCTGGTGAAGGCAGTGAAGCGTGACCGGACTCATTTGGAGGGGCTCGTTCAAAAGATGAGCGCACACAAGAAAGGAAAGAAAGTATGGGTAACCGTAGCGAACCCCAATCCGCTGGAGACCAATCAACGCTTTGTCAGGATGTTGGCGCGGGATGCCTGGAGGGGTACGTCGTCCTAGAGGACAGCGTCGTAATTTGGTTTGGGCCTGACAGAGAGGGCGCTGACAGTTTTGTCTTGGCAGCATCCCGGCTGTCGTCCTCTCCTGATCTCAAGGTCAAGCCGCTGTCTGCCTCTAACGAAATTAAGGTTAAGGGCAAGGGATCATCCCGCGCCACTAGGATGACTGAGTGGTCGGTTATGCCAAGGGAGTGGGTTGACTGGGTAGACAAGGAATATCCGGGCTTCAACCCTCACCCAGAGTTTGACGCTTATTGCAACTGGTCTATGTCCAGTAAAAACGGGGCCAAGCGAGATCATTTCGCTGCTTTTCGGAACTGGATCAAGCGCGTAACCGACGAGAAGAAACCGTCTCCGACCAGTGCCACGCTTAACGCCCTGAAGGTACTTAAAGATGTCTGATCGGGACGCGAAAAAGCAGACCCTTGCCAGATTGCGGATTCATCTGCAAATGCGCCAAATGAGTGACCCTGAGACCAAGATTTTCTTTGAGGATTTTTTAGGGTTCACCGAGAACCTGACGGTCGATGAGTTCAACAAGGTTGCTGAGAGAATTTTAGTTGAGCCGGGAAGAAAGTGGTTTCCCACGGTTGGCGAATGGAAGGCTTTCGAGAAGCGATTTATCCACAGGGAGCCAGTGCCCGAAGTGGCAAAGATAGCAGCCCCGATAAGATGGTCTGACGAAGATTTTCAGAAGGCTGAGGCTCAGATCGAGATGCTGCCGCAGGGAAGCCAGTGGAAGGCTAGGCTTGGCGGGATGCTACAGCACATGAGGGGGAGGCACGATGGATAGCGACAGGTCTATGTACGCAACGAAACAGTGCTCTGAGTGCGATGGCACTGGCGAGTTGTGGCTACAAAAGTCGCCTACACGTTCAGTCCCGATTGATTGCGATGTTTGCGCTGGAGATGGGATCGTGTTGGGCAGGGTCGATTGGTGGGAGTCTTCAAGTGAGTGGTGATGTACGCCGCCAATAAAAACGCGGGGGTCGATGAGTGACCCGATGCGTATGAAACACAAACGTGCTCAAGCGGGAGATCGCCATGCGCCTTGTGGTCTACCCGAAGCTGGTGACTGCGAAGAAGCTGACGCAGGAGACAGCGGACCGGCGCATCTTTGTATTGCAGAACGTGTTGGCAAGAGAGGAAGCCAACGCCGAAGCGATCCTCGCATCAAGGAGCAAGTGATGATCGGCACACCCGATGAACTAGTGGAGAGCGTGCGCAAGGCGGTGCGCAATCCTGGCAATGGGCAGGGCATCGGCATCAGCAACGAGGAAGCCCGCGCCGCCATCGTGGCGACCTTGAAAGGAATCAGGCCCGCGCAAAAGACAACGTGGGCAAGTCAGGTCCGACACCGTATTGACAGGCTGTTAGCTGAATTGGAGGCCCCCCGATGACCGGCACATTGGCTGAGCGTTTATCGAGTGCGAGGGCCGACGCTAGACTGTCCTTGAGGGACGTTGAGAAACAAACCGGCGTCTCCCAAGGGAACCTATCGAAGATGGAGAGCGGCCAACAAACGAACCCCACACTCAACACGCTGACCGTGCTGGCTGGTTGCTACGGCGTGACGGTCGGCGCTTTGATTGGGGAGGCCAACCGATGACCGGCACACCCGATGGCACTGGTGGGGGTAGCGGCATGACCCACGAACAGATGGAGCGAGACGCACGCAAAGTGATCTTTGCACAAGGGGTGGGTAATGCCAGGGGTGTTGGAAATCCAGCGATTGAACGGGCCATTCCACAAGCCCGCAACGTCCTGTCTCTCTTAGAGGAAGTGGAGCGGATACGGGACGCAGCAACGATATCCGTAACCATTGCCGGTCATGCACGGCGCGCAATCAGTAGCGGGCAAATCCACGACAAAGAAGTCGGCAGGAAGGTTGAGCTAATTGAAACCACGTTGTTCGCGGCCCTTGAGGGGTCCAGCCAATGACCATGACTGACCCGACCGGCACACCCGAAGAGCGCGATTTGGCGTTCTGCG
>Ga0209425_10000453_pt1 | contig 49726 bp, 51 predicted proteins | sample COG_05_FD_184749 | JGI IMG/M metagenome (GOLD analysis project Ga0209425, IMG submission 184749) | Pelagic Microbial community sample from North Sea - COGITO 998_met_05 (SPAdes) (version 2) | ecosystem: Environmental > Aquatic > Marine > Neritic zone/Coastal water | place: Helgoland, sampling...
ACTCGACATTGCTTTCACCATTATCAACAGACGGGAACTCATTGGCAGGCAGCGTCGCCAGCGTGAATCGACTGCGCCCACTGACTACCTGCGCCTTGCCGTCACTACTGGAGAAATTCACCTTCGCACCATCAGGCAATGAGCGGCAGATATCAAGCAACTTACGGGCCGAAACAGTGACTTCACCGCCCTCTTCAGCGCTGTCCACATCAGTGTTACCTACAATTTCGACCTCAAGATCCGTACCCGTTATTGACAGTCTAGAGCCTTCAAGCGTGAGCAGGACATTAGACAAAATGGGCAGCGTCTGGCGTCTTTCCACCACACCAACAACCAACTGCAGAGGCTTAAGCAATACTTCACGGGAAAGGCTAAATTTCATGGTAACGTTCTATCTCCATCGCTGTTATTGGCTGGTATCTCTATCTTCTACTAGCTACTGATCAGACTAACTGGACAGTGTTCTATAGAGATTTTTTAAATCGCGCTCAATTTCTCTATCCGTCGCCTCAAGCTCTTTCACCTTGCGGCACGCATGTAGCACCGTGGTATGGTCGCGGCCGCCAAAAGACTCGCCAATTTCAGGCAAACTGTAATTGGTCAGCTCCTTGGCCAGCGCCATCGCCACCTGTCGTGGCCGTGCCACTGATCTACTGCGACGCTTTGAGAGAAGGTCGGACATTTTCAACTTATAATAGTCCGCCACCACCCTTTGAATATTGTCTATGGTAACCAGCTTGTCCTGCAGCGCCAACAAATCTTTCAATGATTCACGAATTAAATCGATATCAATGACCCGCCCACTAAATTGCGCATGCGCCATTACCCTCTTCAGCGCACCCTCAAGCTCACGAACATTGGAACGAATCCGCTGAGCAATAAAAAACGCGGCGTCTCGCGACAAATCTATCCCCGCTTGCTCGGCCTTATTAATCAGGATCGCAACCCTGGTCTCCAGCTCGGGCGGCTCTACGGCTACGGTTAGACCCCAACCAAAGCGAGACTTGAGACGCTCCTCGACCCCATCAATCTCTTTTGGGTAGCGATCACAGGTTAAAATCATCTGCTGGCCGCGCTCCAGCAGCGCATTGTAGGTATGGAAGAACTCCTCTTGGCTGCGATCCTTACCGGCAAAGAATTGAATATCGTCAATCAGCAGAGCATCTACCGAGCGATAGAACTGCTTGAATTCATCAATAGCCTTGAGTTGCAGGGCCTTGACCATGTCGGCAACAAATCGCTCTGAGTGCAAATAGACAATTTTTGCATCAGGCTTGCGCTCACGCAGAGCGTTACCCACAGCATGCATTAGGTGGGTTTTACCGAGACCAACACCACCGTAGATGAATAAAGGGTTATAGGAACCACCAGGGTTTTCAGCGACTTGCTGAGCCGCCGCCAAGGCTAACTGATTGGATTTTCCCTCAACAAAACTGCCAAAGGTAAAAGCACTGTTGAGATTGCTCTTGAGGCTATGCTCAGCGGCTGAGGTGATAATGGCAGGCGCTGTGACACGCTCAATAAAGGGCGTGTCTGCCTGAGAAAACTGCGGCCGCTGCGTCTCAGCAACTTGACCTTGAGTCGCGAGAGACTGCTGTTCAGGCGCCACATCGGCACGCTGACTGTTCGCCCTAACTACAGCACCGCCTTTAAATGCGGGTGCCTTTTCTGCTTGAGCGATAACAGCAACCGCACACTGTGCCGAACAAAACTGCCCAAACAAGCTCTCTATCCGCGACAAAAACTTACTTTGCACCCAGTCTTCAATAAAACGATTTGGCGCGACTAACTGCACTAGCTGCTGAGATGCCAAACCGCCTGTATCAAAACCAGCATCACCCAAAAAAAGCTGGGCTTTTAAAGGCCTTATCCAGGTATTAAACTGCTGCGCAGTCAGCTCATCACTTAACTGACTGATACACCTAGCCCACACCGCTTGAAGCCCATCTTCATCCATCAGCTGCTCACCACCAGTTAGGTCCAGCGGTCTACGCTGTAGAAAGGAATTTATAGGCACTGCTTGTGATTCTCGGTTCAATTACAACCCCAAAGGTCAGATTCGTGCATAGTGCTCGTCACCGAAACCGCTGATATCGATAGAACATTACCGACTTCAAACGACATACCACCAGACCAAAATACTATATTGTTATTAGTTTATTTTGTGACGCAGTTAGTTTATTTTTGAGGCTCAACACTAGCTATCAAGAATGACAAATCTGCATTTTTAACACGCTCAGAGTGTATACATCTAAAACACATTTATCCACACACAAAAAACCAACCCTACTTCCCAAGATTTTTATAAAATACTTTATTTTCAGATAGTTAAATAATATCAACATATTTTTTATCAACAGAGTCTTAAAAAATAATTGGTTAATATTTAAACAACATCTGTGGATAACCTGAGTATAACCAGTTTAAAACCAGTGATTACAGGCGCTTTGCGGGGCTTTTTTTAACTCGATCAATAAAGTATCTTCGGGAAGGTGACCAATAAATAAATCACGGTCACTTTCCAATGCAGAATGACGAAAACACATGTCCCAGAAGGTCATCCGAGGTAAAGGTTCCGGTGATTTCAGAGAGGTGTTTTTGCGCCTCCCGAAGATCTTCGGCGAGCAGCTCACCAGCACTACTGTGACGCAATTGACGGCGTCCTACCTCGACAAAATCGCGAGCCTTTTCAAGGGCGGTGAGATGGCGTCGACGCGCAGAAAACACCCCTTCACCGCCCCCGTCAAACCCGATACAGGACTGCAAAAATTCAACCAAGGGATCCAATCCAGTTTTGTGTTTTGCAGAAATCGCAAAAGTACTGGGCAGGTCATCGATCTTTCCAGGCAGGTGACCAGATTGGTCGATCTTATTTAGCACCACAGTGATCGATTGTGACGACTCACCGAAACGCTGGAAATACTCCGGCCAGATAGCCCCCAAATCTGGGCTATCCGTCTCATTCGCATCTACCAGAAAAAGGATCTGATCCGCTCTCTCAATCTCTTGCCACGCACGGCGAATGCCCTCTTGCTCAATCTCGTCATCACTATCGCGCAACCCTGCTGTATCCACTATATGCAGCGGCATACCATCGAGAGTTATTTTCTCCCGCAACACGTCGCGAGTAGTCCCAGCCTGCGCCGTGACAATCGCCGCATCGCGTCCCGCCAACGCATTTAGTAAGCTAGACTTTCCAGCGTTGGGCTTACCAGCCAGCACCACAGTCATTCCCTCGCGCAGCAGCGACCCCTGTCGCGCGCGACTAAGTGTACTGGAGAGATTATCAGACAGTGCGGCAAGGTTGTCGGCGAGTCGCTCATCAGCTAAGAAATCAATCTCCTCCTCGGGAAAATCAATTGCCGCCTCAACATAGACCCGAATGTTAATCATCTGCTCAACCAGATCATTAATCAGCCTTGAAAAATCCCCTTGCAGAGAGCGCATTGCACAACGTGCGGCCTGCACCGATGATGCATCAATTAAATCAGCAATCGCCTCAGCCTGCGCAAGATCCACTTTATCGTTGAGAAAGGCCCGCTCACTAAACTCCCCAGGTCGAGCCATACGCGCACCAAGCTGAACACAGCGCTGTACTATGTTATCCAGAATCACTGGGCCGCCGTGTCCCTGCAGCTCCAGCACATCTTCACCAGTGAACGAGGCCGGTCCGGGAAAGTAAATCGCCACCCCCATATCCATAACATCACCGACCGCACTGGTAAACCGGCAGTAGCTAGCCTGTCGCGGTAGCAGTTTTTTGCCCGTTATAGTCTCGGCCAAACTCAGCGCTTGCGGTCCAGATATCCGCACTATTCCGACACCGCCACGCCCCGGTGGTGTGGCAATCGCGACAATGCTGTCTACGTCATTTTGCACAGGTTACACCCAGATAAAAAAGGCCCTTAAAAGGGCCTTTAGCTAATTACTTTGCAGCTTTGCCTGACGAGCTGTTCGCCACCTCCAACTGCCTGTTGACGTACCACTGTTGCAGCATGGACAGCAGGTTATTGACGGTCCAGTAAAGCACCAAACCGGAGGGGAATATCATAAAGAAGAAGGTAAAAGCGATGGGCATCACTTTCATCACCATAGCCTGGGTCGGGTCGGTGGGCATAGGCTGCATCTTTTGCATCAAAAGCATACTCGCGCCCATCACTAACGGCAAAATAAAATACGGATCTTTAGCCGACAGATCTTGAATCCAAAATATCCACGGCGAGTGCCTAATCTCAACACTCTCCAACAACACCCAATACAGAGACAAAAACACCGGCATCTGAAGGAGCATTGGAAAACACCCGCCAGCAGGATTAACCTTCTCTTTCTTGTACAACGCCATTAACTCTTGAGACATTTTTTGGCGATCGTCGCCGTAAGTCTCTTTTAAACTCTCCATCTTGGGTTGCAAACTACGCATTTTCGCCATGGAACGCAGGCTCGCTGCGGACAGCGGATAAAGCAGCACCTTGATACAGACTGTTAGCAAAATAATCGACCAGCCCCAGTTGCCAACCAATTCATGAATGTACTTCATGGCAGCAAATATCGGTTTAGCCAGCATCCACAAAAAACCGTAGTCCACGGTAAGGTCGAGATACTCAGCCAAGGCTTCAAGCTTGTCTTGATCCTTAGGGCCAACATAAAACTGTGCTTTATACTCCCCGTATGCTCCAGCCGGAACAGTAATTTTTTCGCCAGTGAAACCCATAAGGTACACGTCTTGTCCGGACAGTTTACGCAAGCTGAAATTATTCTGCTGATCGGCGGGCGGTATCCACGCGCTGATAAAGTAGTGCTGAACCATCGCCACCCAGCCACCCTCAATGCTGGTCTTGACACTCGCATCTTCAATATCTGAAAAATCATGTTTGGCAAAATTCTTGTCAGCTTCTCTCAGCGCTGCGCCCAAATAGGGACTGACACCGCCGCTTGATTCAACCAATGGTTCGTGCGAATCGCGCTTTATCTGGCCATAAAATGTGGCCTCCCAAGGGTCGTAACTGGAATTGTTAATCAGATAACTGACGCCGATCACATAGTCCGAGCGATTAAAACTAAAGCGCTTTACCAACCTCACCCCGTTTTGGTTAAGGGTTAGGTCGACATTTAACGTTGGCTGACCTGACTCAAGCACAAATTCAGAGCTAGATGCGATATAAACGCCTCGCCCCTCACGCGTATCGGTTCCGTTCTTGCCAATCAATCCGCTCTGCGCGATATATTCGTTTTTTGATGACCTTGTCAGCAGCGTAAACGGCTCACCGCCATCCTCACTCATTTTGGTCAGGTGATTGAGCAACTTAACCTGGACAATATCGCCGCCCAGAGTATCGATAACCACTTCCACGGTATCGGTGGTGACCTTTACGAGGCGTGCGTCTACTTTTTTCTGAACCACAGCTACAGGCGTTTCAACCAATGACGGCAACTCACTACCCAATTGAACAGCTGCTGTTGGCAATTGAGCGGAGTCTGGAATCATCACCTCTTCCTGTGGAGGTAAAGTCTGGCTGGCCACATCATCTTGGAACTGGCTCCACTCGACGATCAACAACCACGCGACAATCGCTATCGCGGCAATATTCAGTGTTTTTTTCCAATCCATTCTATTTATAACTCTGTGTGATTATTGTTTGCGGAGTTTTTTTTATCCGATTTACCAGAATGTTCTACCGGCAACACCGGATCATAACCCCCTGAATGGAAAGGCTGGCATTTTACTACCCTAAGCAACGTAAGATAACCCCCTTTTAACACACCAAAGCGACGAAACGCCTCTTCGGCATAGCTAGAACAGCTCGGATGAAAACGACAATTATTACCAAGCAGCGGACTGAGGGCATATTGGTAGCCTTTGATCAATGCAATAACCACTTTACGCATCGTGCTTACCCTCTTTATCAAGGCGCGCGCTCAGTCTACCCCATGACTGCTGAATGAGGGCTGCCAATGCAGCCGCCGAAAGTTTACCAAGATCTTTTCGTGCAAGAAAAACAATATCAACCGGCACCGGCAACGCCGTCAGGCGAAACGTCTCGCGCACGAGGCGTTTGATTCTATTTCGTGCCACAGCAGTAGGGACGTTTTTTTTACCAATAACTAAGCCCAACCGCGACGTTTCCGTGCCGTTGGGTTCAGAGAGAATAAGGAGATTGGGGTGAGCGACCCGAACGCTATTGTTGTCAAACACCTTCTTAAACTCGAAGGGTTTGAGTAAGCGTCGATCTTTACCGAAGCCAGCTCTGGGCATAGATAGCCCTGAGGGCACTACGCAGCTAAGCGCTTGCGGCCTTTGGCGCGACGACGATTCAATACAGCACGACCGCCTGCAGTTGCCATACGAGCTCTAAAACCGTGAGTGCGTTTACGCTTTATTACACTGGGTTGAAATGTTCTTTTCATAACGTTAAATCCGAAAGATATCTAATGTGCCAACTTGACCGCTAAAACGGTATAACTGCGTCAGGGCGCGGGAGTTTAATGAAATTAAACCTTTGATTCAATGCTTATTTTCAACAAACACCTCGCGGCCTATTCATATCCGCTGACAGGGCCCTTATCCCCGTCAATTAAACAGGATATCCCCAGCAACAAAGCATAAACGCGTGTGGCTGAGTTAACCTGTGGGCAACCGGTGAACACAACCATAAACGATCCACAGAAAAGCCGGAAAAAGTCTGATATGGATGAAATTTACATTTCTCCACAAATTCAGCCACTGCTAATACAAGGAAAAAAACGATTTAACCAACAGTGTTATTCAGCTCAAAAATAGAGTTAACACCATGATTTTAAAAGCGTTAATATTATTATCCCCAAAGAAAAAGGTCCCTAATAACAATAACAATAATCTCTATATACTATATAAGTATATTTATTTAATAAGCTTATAAACAACACTACTCAACAACAGTAAGCGACTAGGCCTAATAAAATAAAGTGGTTAAACTACCATCAACCCCACGTATAATGATTTCCCTTTTTGGCACCTCGTGATTGTGTTTTATGCTTTACCCTGATTCTTTTGATGTAATTGTTGTTGGTGGCGGTCATGCTGGCACCGAAGCCTGTCTGGCTGCTGCACGCATGGGGAGCAGCACATTGCTACTCACCCACAATATTGAAACGCTGGGGCAGATGTCATGTAATCCGGCTATCGGGGGTATCGGCAAAAGCCATCTCGTCAAAGAGATTGACGCTCTTGGTGGTGCGATGGCCACGGCGACTGACTTTGGTGGTATTCAATTCAGGGTTCTCAATTCACGCAAAGGTCCCGCGGTGCGGGCAACACGGGCGCAAGCGGATCGAATCCGCTACAAGGCCGCGATACTCAGCATCCTTGAAAGCCAGCAAAACCTAACCATTTTCCAGCAAGCCGTGGATGATCTTGTTGTCGAGGGAGATAGGGTTACAGGTGTGGTGACCCAAATGGGGCTCACATTCAACGCTAAAACTGTCGTCGTGACCGCCGGAACCTTTCTTGCCGGTAAGATTCATATCGGCATGGAAAATTACGCTGCGGGAAGGGCTGGCGATCCGCCGTCAGTGAATTTGTCGCAGCGATTGCGATCACTGCCGTTTCGAGTTGAGCGCTTAAAAACCGGCACACCACCGCGTATCGATGCGCGTAGCGTTGACTTTACCCATCTTCCCGAGCAGTGGGGCGACAAACCTGAACCGGTTATGTCATATCTGGGTTCAGTTGATCAACATCCCAAGCAGACGTGCTGCTGGATCACCTACACCAATCGCCAGACTCACGATATTATTCACGGCGGTATGGATCGGTCTCCGCTTTACACGGGAGTCATTGACGGAATCGGTCCGAGGTACTGCCCCTCGATCGAAGATAAAGTGGTGCGCTTCGCTGATAAAGATCAGCACCAGATATTTATTGAGCCAGAAGGCCTGGATACCTATGAATTGTATCCCAATGGTATCTCTACCAGTCTCCCGTTTGATGTTCAGCTTCAATTAGTCCGTTCGATAAAAGGGTTTGAAAACGCCCACATTACTCGGCCCGGCTATGCCATCGAATATGACTATTTTAACCCTCAGGATCTCAAGTACTCTCTGGAAACTAAAGCTATTAAAGGACTGTTTTTTGCTGGTCAGATAAATGGCACAACAGGTTATGAGGAAGCTGCTGCGCAGGGCTTGCTGGCTGGAGCCAATGCCGCACTTCAGGTTCAGGATCGCGAAAGCTGGTGCCCAGGACGCGATGTTGCCTATACCGGTGTATTGGTTGATGACCTGATCAGTATGGGTACACTGGAGCCTTATAGAATGTTTACCAGTCGTGCCGAGTATCGGCTGTTGTTGCGCGAAGATAATGCCGACATGCGCCTTACTGAGAAAGGCCGTGAACTGGGTCTGGTGGATGATAATCGCTGGAAGCGCTTCAGTGAGAAACGCGAGGCGATTGAATTAGAGCGTCAGCGTTTAAAGGCCACATGGATCCAACCTGCCAGTGAGGTTGCGGAAAGGCTCTCTGCTCATATCGAGAAAAAGCTCTCTCACGAGTACTCACTATTTGAGTTGCTCAAGCGCCCAGAAATTGATTATCAGATTCTGGGTTCACTTTACCCTGAGCATCAGGTCGAACAGAAAATTGCTGAGCAAGTCGAGATCGATGCTAAATATTCAGGCTATATCACTCGTCAGCAGGATGAGGTTGATCGCTTGCAGCGCCACGAAAAGACCCGTATACCGGCTAGTTTTGATTATCATGCTGTCAAGGGGCTGTCCAACGAGGTGAAGCAAAAACTTACCGAAGCCACACCTGACACGCTTGCCAGGGCGAGTAGAATTCCGGGTGTTACCCCGGCGGCTATCTCTTTATTGATTGTACAGTTGAAAAAACGTGCCGCTTAAACTGCCCGCCGAATCGCAATTGGCAGATATTCTTGAAGCAGGTATGCAAAACATGGGAGTTGATTACACCTCTCTGCAGCGCGACCAGCTGTTGGCCTATCTGGAGCTACTGATTAGTTGGAATAAGGCCTATAACCTTACTGCCATTCGTGATCCTGCGCAGATGATTGCATTGCATCTGCTAGACAGCCTTACTGTTCTTCCGCATGTAACGGGCGAGCATTTAATTGATGTCGGCACTGGTGCTGGCTTGCCGGGCATACCGCTGGCCATTATGTACCCTGATAAACAGTTTACGCTGCTTGATAGCAATGGCAAAAAGACACGCTTTTTATTTCAAGTCCGCTGTCATTTAGGGCTGACCAATGTCACTGAAATTCAGTCTCGGGTTGAACAACATCAACCTCGCGAATGTTACGATGCGGTGCTTAGCCGCGCTTTTACATCAATCGCAGATATGGTTGATAAGTGTCATCATTTGCTCGCCGCGCAGGGCGTGTTTCTGGCGATGAAAGGAAAATTCCCGCAATCTGAGTTGAGTGAGGTGGCGAAAGACTATAAGGTCGAGACCTCACATACTCTGCAAGTTCCGGGTGTTGAGGGTGAGCGGCATTTGATCGTGATTGGTCGATGCCATCAACGCAATGACAACACAGTTTAAAGGTTAGAGCGGTGACACGGATAATCTCAATAGCAAACCAGAAAGGCGGTGTGGGAAAAACCACAACCAGCGTCAACTTGGCTGCGTCCCTCGCTGCGTACAAACAGCGCGTCTTACTGGTCGATCTCGATCCTCAGGGTAATGCAACCATGGGTGCAGGTATTGATAAACACAATTGTAAAACCAGTGTCTATCATGTGCTCACCGAGAAAGCGAAAATTGAAGATGTGATTGTCCCCTGCGTAAAGGCCAAAATTCATCTACTGCCCTCGAATGGCGACCTTGTCGCGGCTGAAGTTGAGTTAATGCAAGAGATAGGTCGTGAGACTCGTTTGCGTTACGCTTTAAAGCGTGTTGCCAGTAATTATGACTATGTGATCATCGACTGCCCCCCCTCACTCAATATGCTCACAGTTAACGCCTTCGTCGCCAGTGATGGTGTGATTATTCCCATGCAGTGCGAGTACTATGCGCTCGAGGGTCTGTCGGCCTTAAACAACACCATTAAACAAATTGCCAAACTGATCAATCCAGGGCTGCATATAGAAGGCATTTTACGCACCATGTACGACCCGCGAAATAGCCTGACGAATGCGGTATCGGCGCAGTTACGCAAATACTTTGGCAGCCGTGTTTACCGAGTCAGTATTCCGCGCAATGTTCGGCTTGCAGAGGCTCCTAGTCACGGATTGCCAGCATTGGCTTACGATCGAAACTCAAAGGGTTCGCTAGCTTACTTGGCCCTTGCCGGAGAAATACTCCGCCAAGCCAAAGCCAAGCTTGATCAGCAGCAGCCAGCAACGGCGGAACAATAACATTATGGTCACAAAGCGACAGAGTCTTGGTAAAGGGTTGGATGCACTGCTCGGTCTAAGCGACGATGCAGATTATGAGGTCATTGATTCGACGTCATCAACAACCGCAGACGGCCAGTTTAAGCAACTGGCTGTGGAGCTGTTGCAGCGCGGTAAATATCAGCCACGTCGTGACATTAACGGTGAAGCCCTTGAAGAGCTGGCTAGCTCGATACGCACTCAAGGCATCATGCAGCCGCTGATTGTAAGGTCGTTGGCTGATGATCGCTATGAAATTATAGCCGGAGAGCGTCGCTGGCGAGCCGCGCAGCAAGTGGGCCTCGATACAGTTCCGGTTATCGTTCGCGAGGTGTCCGACGAAGCGGCAATCGCCATGGCGCTAATCGAAAATATCCAGCGTGAAGATTTAAATGCCATGGAGGAAAGCTTGGCATTACAGCGCCTGCAGCAGGAATTTCAATTAACGCAACAGCAGGTTGCCGATGCAGTGGGTAAGTCTCGCTCGGCGGTGACCAACCTTATGCGCCTCACCAGCCTTGAGTTAGAGGTTCAAAAGCTGCTTGAGCGAGGTGATTTAGAGCTCGGTCACGCTAAATGTTTGCTCGCCCTCGACGCCGCTGTCCAGATTAATGCAGCGCGTACGGTCGCTGGCACCAGCATGACTGTCCGTCAAACTGAAGCGCTGGTTAAAAAACTGCAGTCTGGCGATACCAGAGAGGCGCTTACTGAAGCGAAAAGCAGTCCGGATATCAAAAGGTTAGAGGAAGAGATCTCTGAAAAAATCGGTGTCCCAACCAGTATCCAACACAACGCCAAAGGCGCTGGAAAACTGATTTTTAAATACAATAGTGTTGACGAACTGGACGGCATTCTCGCGCATCTTAAGTGAGTTTTTAATCAGCTCTATCGAGCTGACGAATTTTGACCATATAGGTTCGATCCTGTATTGAATATCCTTATGACTATACCTATAATGCGCAGCCTTTAAGGTCGGCCGTTTAGACTTGCCAGCAAGGGCACTAAGAAAAGGTGTCAAACACGTACCATGACGACCATTTCATTACCAGCAGTTAGCAGAGTGGCGCTTTATCAGTTGGGGTTATTGATCCCCATTGCGGCAGCACTGATAAATTGGAGCCCTGAAATAGCCTATTCGGTATTGATTGGCGGGCTGATTCAGATTGGTCCGCAAGCTTGGTTTGCGCGACAGGCCTTTAGATTTGCAGGTGCTAGGCGTGTGCAGTCGATTGTACGCGCAATGTACTGGGGAGAAACAGGAAAGGTAGTTTTGACGGCGGTACTGTTTACCAGCACCTTTCTGATGGTCAGCCCACTTGATGTTGGTGCCCTGTTTTGCTCCTTTGTAATAATGATTTTGGTGCAGTGGTTTTTGGTCTTCACGATCGTGAAACGCTAGCCGCATAACGTAACGCTTGATTAAAAGTCGAGCACTAACCAGTTGAGAGACACAGATGGCAGGCGAAAATCCCGCAAGCACGACTGAGTACATTCAGCACCACCTTCAAAACCTCGTCTACGGAAACCATCCCGATAGTGGCTGGGGCTTTGCTCACAGCGCACAGGAAGCGGCTGAAATGGGCTTTTGGGCAATCCATGTCGATTCCATGGTTTGGTCAATCGGTTTGGGTTCGCTATTTTGTTGGATGTTTTATCGTGCGGCGAAAAAAGCCCACACAGGCGTGCCCGCTGGTTGGTTAAATTTTGTCGAAATGATTGTCGAGTTTATCGATGGTTCGGTAAAAGACAGTTTTCATGGGCGCAACAAAATGGTCGCGCCGCTGGCGTTAACCATCTTTGTTTGGATCTTTTTGATGAACTTGATGGATTTGTTGCCGGTTGATTTAATCCCGTCACTGCTGGCGCTGGCTGGCGTTAGCTATCAAAAAATTGTGCCGTCGACAGATCCCAATGTAACCCTGGGAATGGCACTAGCCGTGTTTATTCTCATGGTTTACTACTCCTTCAAGATTAAAGGGACTGGCTTTGTTAAAGAGCTCACTATGCACCCCTTTAATCACTGGGGTTTTATCCCGATTAACCTGTTTATGGAAACTGTTGGCTTGCTGGCCAAACCGTTCTCCTTGGGTTTGCGGTTATTCGGCAATATGTATGCCGGAGAAATGATCTTTATCCTGATCGCAACGATGTTTGCGGCAGGCGCGGGCGCTGGTCTAGTTGGCGGTGGTCTGCATGCACAACTCTTTGGGGAGCAAACCAATCCACTATTTTGGTTGGCTATCTTTGTTTTGGTCTGCACTGTCTGCGGGCTAAATCTCAAAGGAAAAATATCCACGGGTAAAACGGTTCTGCTGTGTATGGTGTTTATGGCTATAGGTGGTGGATTGACAGCTCTGGGTGGCGGGTTAATGCAGTGGGGCTGGGCGGTATTCCATATTTTGGTGATTACCCTGCAAGCATTTATTTTCATGGTTCTTACTGTCGTCTATTTAAGTATGGCGCATGAAGACCACTAATTTTACTATTAATTTTTAATGACTGAAGTCAGGAGTTTACGATGGAACTAGTAATCATTGCTGCGGCAATTATGCTTGGTTTGGGCGCGTTGGGAGCGGCCGTTGGTATGGGTTTGTTGGGTGGAAAGTTGATCGAAGCAACCGCTCGTCAGCCAGAGCTTGGCCCTATGTTGCAAGGCAAAATGTTCCTGCTCGCTGGTCTGATTGATGCTGTGCCTATTATTGGTGTTGGTATCGCGATGTACTTGATCTTTGTTGTTGCTCCAGGTGTTGGCGCGTAACAAACCGATTAGCGAAATTTAATCCATTCTTTAACGAGGTAATGGCGTGAATATTAATCTAACGCTTTTTGGTCAAATGGTGACCTTTGCATTCTTTGTGTGGTTCTGCATGAAGTTTGTATGGCCGGTTATTATTGAATCAATGGAAGAGCGACAGAAGAAAATCGCCGATGGTCTTGATGCGGCTGATCGTGCTCTGCGGGATCTAGAGTTGGCGAAAAACAAAGCCACTGATCAAATGAAGGAAGCCAAGCAGGAAGCTGCCGGCATTATTGATCAGGCGAATAAGCGCGCAAACCAGATCGTTGACGAAGCTAAGACACAGGCCCGCACTGAAGGCGATCGCCTGAAAGTCGCGGCTGAGGCTGAGATTGAGCAAGAAATCAATCGTGCTAAAGAAGAGTTGCGCACTGCTGTGGCAGGGTTGGCTCTGGCTGGTGCTGAGAAGGTGCTTGAAGCTTCCATCGACGACAAGGCCAATCGCACATTGGTTGATAACTTAGCAGCGCAGCTGTAACCGAGGTTAATCATGGCAGAATTGAGCACCTTAGCTCGACCCTATGCTAAAGCAGCGTTTGAGTTCGCCGACACTGCGGGTGAGCTGCAGAGCTGGTCGCAAAGCTTAGCGATTGCCGGGTCAGTTACGCAGCAGCCCAATGTGGTTAAGTTACTGTCTTCGCCAAGCGTGACGGCGGATCAGCAAGCACGTGCGTTGATTGAGATTTGTGGTGATGCGCTGAGCGACCAGGGCAGGAATTTTTTAACCGTTCTGTCTGAGAATCGTCGCCTCCAGCTATTGCCCGAAATTTCGCAACAGTTTGATGTTTTGAAAGCCAACCGTGAAAAAGCGGTTGACGTTGAAGTGACGGCCGCCTTTGAGTTGGACGCTGATCAACAGCAGAAACTCAGTGACGCGCTAAGCGCAAAACTAGAACGTAAAGTAAACATGCAGGTTAGTTTGGATAAGAGCCTGCTGGGTGGTGCGGTCATACGCGCCGGGGATACCGTTATTGACGGGTCCATTCGTGGCCGTTTGGCCAAACTCGCCGAGTCATTACACTCCTAAGGATTTGAGGCCTAAGCATGCAGCAACTGAATCCATCAGAAATTAGCGAAATTATTAAGGGTCGTATCGACAACCTTAATATTTCTTCAGAAGCCCAAAATGAGGGCACCATTGTTTCCGTATCGGACGGAATTATTCGTATTCACGGTCTAGCCGACGTGATGTATGGCGAAATGATTGAATTCGATGGCGGTGTCTACGGTATGGCTCTCAACCTCGAGCGCGACTCTGTCGGCGCCGTGGTACTGGGTGACTACCAAGCACTGGCCGAAGGACAAAAAGCCCGATGCACCGGACGTGTGTTGGAAGTGCCTGTAGGCCCAGAGTTGGAAGGCCGCGTCGTCGACGCACTGGGTAACCCTATTGATGGCAAGGGACCGATCAATGCGGCCCTCACCGATGCAATTGAAAAAGTTGCTCCAGGTGTTATCGAACGTCAATCAGTTGACCAGCCAGTGCAAATTGGCCTGAAAGCTATTGATGCCATGGTGCCAATCGGTCGCGGACAGCGCGAACTGATTATTGGTGATCGCCAGATTGGTAAGACTGCTATCGCAGTAGACGCCATCATCAACCAGAAAGGCTCGGGCATTAAATGTATCTATGTCGCCATCGGTCAGAAAGCCGCTTCGGTTGCCGCAGTTGTGCGCAAACTAGAAGAGCACGGCGCCATGGAGCACACAATTGTTGTTGCTGCTACCGCCTCAGACCCAGCCGCCATGCAGTTCTTGGCGCCCTTTGCTGGTTGTTCGATGGGTGAGTACTACCGTGATCGCGGCCAAGACGCACTAATTATTTATGATGATTTGACCAAGCAGGCCTGGGCCTACCGTCAAATTTCGCTGCTACTGAAACGTCCCCCTGGTCGTGAAGCCTATCCTGGTGATGTGTTCTATCTGCACTCCAGATTGTTGGAGCGTGCAGCTCGAGTCAACCCGACTTACGTTGAGAAGTTCACTAACGGTGAAGTTAAAGGTAAAACGGGTTCATTGACGGCTCTGCCGGTTATTGAAACTCAGGCGGGTGACGTTTCTGCCTTTGTACCGACTAACGTAATTTCGATTACCGATGGTCAGATCTTCCTCGAAGCAGATATGTTTAACGCCGGTGTGCGTCCAGCGATGAACGCCGGTATCTCGGTTTCGCGTGTAGGTGGTGCCGCACAGACCAAAATCATTAAGAAACTGTCCGGTGGTATTCGTACTGCTCTGGCACAGTATCGTGAGTTGGCGGCATTCTCGCAGTTTGCCTCTGATCTCGATGAAGCGACTAAAGCGCAGTTGGATCACGGCGAGCGCGTTACCGAGTTGATGAAGCAGAAGCAGTACTCACCGCAGAGTATCGCTGAGATGGGCGTCATGGTTTACGCAGCTGACAACGGTTATTTACAAGCAGTTGAAGTAAACAAAATCGGTGATTTTGAGGCCGCACTGCTCTCCTATATGAAAGCTGAGCACGCTGATCTGATGACCCAAATTAATGCATCAGGCGATTACAACGAAGACATAGCGGCTGGCTTTAAAGCTGCTCTGGACAAGTTTATTGCAACTCAAACCTGGTAAGTCAGAGTAATCGGACAGGCATAAAGCATGGCAATCGGAAAAGAAGTCAAAACCAAAATTGCTAGTATTGGTAGTACGCAGAAGATCACTAGCGCCATGGAAATGGTCGCGGCGAGCAAGATGCGTCGAGCTCAGGAACGCATGGCGGTGGGTAAGCCCTACGCACAGCGTATTCGTGATGTTGTAGGACATATCGCCAACGCGGTCTCCGAGTACAAGCATCAGTATTTGGAAGAGCGGGAAGTAAAGCGCGTTGCATACGTCGTTATCTCAACAGATCGCGGTCTTTGTGGCGGCTTGAATATCAATTTGTTCAAGGCCGCATTAAGGTCGATGAAAGCCTGGTCAGACCAGGGCGTTGAAGTCGATATCTGTGTTGTCGGCAATAAAGCCGCAGGCTTTTTTAGTGCTGTCGGCGGCAATGTTGTTGCAGCGGTTAAGGATGTTGGCGACGAACCCAATGCAGCTGATTTGATTGGTGGCGTAAAGGTTATGTTGGACGCCTATGACGAAGGTCGCATCGACAAGCTGTTTGTGGTGAGTAATGAATTTGTCAACACCATGACTCAGTCACCGACTGTCGAGCAATTGCTGCCTTTATCTGCAAATGATGACAATCGCCTTAAGCATCACTGGGACTACATCTATGAACCAGATGCCAAGGAAATCCTTGATGGCATGTTGATTCGCTATATCGAATCACAGGTCTATCAGGGTGTAGTAGAGAACAAAGCCTGTGAGCAGGCCGCACGTATGCTCGCGATGAAAAATGCCACCGAAAATGCCGGTGAAATGATTGATGAATTGCAACTGCTTTATAACAAGGCACGCCAGGCAGCGATTACCCAAGAGCTGTCAGAAATTGTAAGCGGCGCAGCGGCTGTTTAAAGCCAAACGAATTTTAAAAGGTTTAGTAAAGAGGAACCGGACATGAGTAGCGGAAGAATCGTACAAATTATTGGTGCTGTGATCGATGTGGAATTCCCTCGTGATCAGGTGCCCAGCGTGTATGACGCACTAGTCGTCGACGACAAAGGCTTAACTCTAGAAGTTCAGCAGCAGTTGGGTGACGGCGTGGTACGGACTATTGCCATGGGTGCATCTGAAGGCATCAGCCGCGGCCTTGGTGTTGTTAACACCAAGGCACCGATTTCAGTTCCAGTCGGTATTGAAACCCTCGGCCGCATCATGGACGTTCTCGGCAACCCGATTGATGAAAAAGGTCCTATCGGTGAAAAAGAGCGCATGGCTATTCACCGCAAGCCACCAGCTTATGATGAGTTGGCTGCTTCCGACGATCTGCTTGAGACCGGTATCAAGGTTATCGACTTGGTTTGTCCTTTCGCTAAAGGCGGTAAGGTCGGGCTGTTCGGTGGTGCTGGTGTTGGTAAAACGGTCAATATGATGGAGTTGATCAACAACATTGCGACAGAGCACAGTGGTCTGTCTGTATTTGCTGGTGTTGGTGAGCGTACTCGTGAAGGTAACGATTTTTACTACGAGATGCAGGAATCCGGTGTTGTAAACATCGAGACTCCAAGTGAATCAAAAGTAGCCATGGTTTACGGTCAGATGAATGAGCCCCCAGGAAACAGACTGCGTGTTGCTCTGACCGGCTTGACCATGGCAGAGAAGTTCCGGGACGAAGGTAAAGATGTACTGTTGTTCGTCGATAATATCTACCGTTACACATTGGCCGGTACAGAAGTATCAGCACTGTTGGGCCGTATGCCTTCAGCGGTAGGCTATCAGCCTACCCTAGCAGAAGAAATGGGTGTTCTTCAGGAGCGTATTACTTCCACTAAAACGGGATCTATTACGTCAGTACAGGCGGTATACGTACCCGCGGATGACTTGACGGATCCGTCTCCGGCAACCACATTTGCTCACCTCGACTCAACCGTTGTACTGAGCCGTGACATTGCTTCTAAAGGTATCTACCCAGCGGTAGACCCATTGGACTCAACCTCACGTCAGCTGGATCCTTTAATTATTGGTGCCGAGCACTATGCAGTTGCTCGTGGTGTGCAGTCAGTATTGCAGCGCTACAAAGAGTTGAAAGATATTATTGCGATTCTGGGCATGGACGAGCTCTCTGAAGAAGATAAAATGGCGGTAGCTCGAGCGCGAAAGATTGAACGCTTCCTATCACAGCCGTTCCACGTAGCTGAAATCTTTACTGGTTCGCCTGGTAAGTACGTTTCTTTGAAAGACACCATTGCTGGCTTCCAAGGAATTCTGGATGGACAGTATGATGATCTGCCTGAGCAGGCGTTTTACATGGTTGGTTCTATCGATGAAGCGGTAGAAAAAGCCAAAAATATTTAGACTTCTAGACGTATAAATTGCAGCGAGCAAAGGCAATAAAGACATGGCAATAACAGTGCATTGTGACATCGTAAGTGCGGATGAATCCCTGTTCTCTGGGTTGGTCGAGATGGTTGTTGCCACCGGCTCGCTTGGCGAACTGGGTGTGACGGCCGGCCATGCTCCACTGCTCAGCGACTTGAGGCCCGGTCCTGTTCGGCTGGTTAAGCAGAATGGTGAAGAAGAAATTTACTATCTGTCAGGCGGCTACCTCGAAGTGCAGCCCAATAACATCTCGATTCTGGCCGACACAGCTGTGCGTGCCAATGATATTGATGAAGCTGCGGCAGCCGAAGCAGTAAAAGAAGCTGAGAGCGCGATCGCCAATCAATCCGGCGAAATTGAATACTCAAAGGCCGCCGCTATGTTGGCTGAAGCCACTGCGCAGTTGCGCACAATTCAAACGCTGCGAAAAAAACTGGGAGGTTGATAAGAGCGCTCTCGGATCGATAAGGGTGGCTACGGCCGCCCTTTTTTGTAATGTTACCAAGCCATCGCTAGCTACCACAGGCAGGCTTGTGTTAACCGACTTTTGGCAGTAACGTTAAGCGACGACTTAATAGCTTGCCGTGACTAAAGTGATCAGGCCATGACCAAAACCGATATTGTTATTCTCGCTGCCGGCAAAGGCACGCGCATGCGTTCGCATTTGCCAAAGGTACTTCACAAGCTTGCCGGTAAGCCGCTGCTAAGCCATGTGCTGGATGCCGCTGATGCCATTGCGGATGCTAATAAGATAGTCGTCACCGGTCATGGTGCAGAAACGGTTCGCGGCAGTTACAGCGACGGCTCATTTAGCATGGTGGAGCAAACCGAACAGCTTGGCACCGCCCATGCAGTACAGTGTGCCTTAGGGCAGCTTCGCAAGCAGGCCAAAGTGGTTATCCTCTATGGCGATGTTCCGCTTATTACGCCGTTGACTATTGCAAAGATGCTCGCTGCCGTTGACGAAAAACATATTGCTCTCTTGACCATCAAGCTTCCCGATCCCTCCGGCTATGGTCGGATTATTCGCGATCCTGACGACCAAATCGAAGCCATTGTTGAACAAAAAGATGCCACTGCTGAGCAGTTGCAGGTAAATGAAGTCAACACTGGCGTCATGGCACTGACCACAGAGTTGCTTGCCAGTTGGATACCGAAAATTGGCAACAATAATGCTCAGGGTGAATACTATCTGACCGACCTGATCGCCCTGGCGCGCCAAGCTGGCTATAGCGTGGCAGGCGTCCAGCCAATATCAGCCAGCGAAGTTGAGGGTATTAACAGCCGTCAGCAATTGGCCGCTCTTGAGCGTGTCTATCAACTGCAATTAGCTGAGCAGTTGATGGCATCTGGCACTAGCCTCGCCGATCCCAGGCGCTTTGATCAGCGCGGCACGCTCAGTGCCGGCACCGATAATTTTATCGATGTGAACTGTCTCTTTGAGGGTAGTGTGACTATCGGCTCAGGGGTTAGCATCGGGCCAAACTGCCATATTATTGATAGCCAAATTGGCGACGGCGTGAAAATTAACGCTAACACCGTGATTGAACACTCGACTATTGGTGATCGCGCGATACTCGGCCCCTTTGCGCGAATTCGGCCCGGCACCCAACTGGGTTCCAACACTAAGGTTGGCAACTTTGTTGAAACCAAAAAAGCCATTGTTGGCAATGGCAGTAAAATCAACCACCTCAGCTATGTAGGTGATGCCGAACTCGGTGAAAACGTTAACGTCGGCGCGGGCACTATCACCTGCAACTACGATGGCGTCAATAAACATAAAACCGAAATAGGCGACAACAGCTTTATTGGCTCTAACAGCACTCTGATCGCGCCGCTGTCGATCGGCAAAGAAGGTTTTGTCGCCGCAGGTTCAACCATTAACAGCGAAGTGCCGTTGGGGAATCTCGCCGTTGGCCGAGGTAAACAACGCAATATCGCGGGCTGGAAACGCCCGACTAAAAACAAATAGGAATTCAGGTTTTATGTGCGGAATTGTCGGTGCTGCAACGCAGCGAAATGTGTTTAAAATTCTTATCGAAGGTTTACGTCGCCTTGAATATCGTGGCTACGACTCAGCTGGACTCTCTATTATTGATAGTGCGCAAACGCTGCAGACGCGCAAGACCATGGGTAAAGTGGTCGAATTGGAAAAGGCCTCGGAAAGCAACCCAGCAAGCGGTTTTACTGGCATCTCGCATACGCGCTGGGCCACTCACGGCGCACCAAGTAGTGTCAATTCTCACCCGCACAACTCCTCAGGTGTATCGGTTGTGCACAATGGCATTATTGAAAACCACGATGAGTTGCGCGCGGAACTTAAAGCGATAGGATACAAAATTCTCTCGGCTACCGACAGTGAAGTGGTTGCCCATTTAGTACACTACTATTTGCAAACGGGTACCGGCTTGCGTAGCGCGGTTGAGCAGACTATCGCCCGCCTCGATGGCGCCTACGCACTTGGTGTTATCTCGCAAGATCATCCAGATACAATCATCGGCGCGCGTAGCGGAAGCCCGCTGGTAATTGGTGTTGGTATCGACGAGCACTTTATTGCCTCTGACCAGATGGCCCTGCGCCAGGTCACCGACCGTTTTATCTTCTTAGAGGAAGGTGATCTGGTGGAATTATCGAGCGCCACCTATTCTATTTATGATCAGTATGGCGCGCAGGTTGAGAGGCCAGTGAATCAACTCGACGAAGCTGACCAGATTGCTGAGAAAGGACATTACCGTCACTTTATGCAGAAAGAAATTTTTGAGCAGCCGAGGGTTCTGGCTGACACAATCAATGGGCGAATCGCTGCTGACCATATTCGTGACGCCATTTTTGGGTACCGAGCAGATGAGCTATTTGCTGATACGAAAAACATCCATATCATTGCCTGCGGCACCAGCTACCACTCAGGCTTGGTTGCCAAGTATTGGCTCGAGGACTATGCCAACGTTCCCTGCCAAGTCGAAGTTGCCAGTGAATATCGCTACCGAAAAGTACCGGTACCAGCCGGCACATTGTTTGTCACCATTTCGCAGTCTGGCGAAACCGCAGATACTTTAGCGGCGCTGCGTAAAGCCAAAGAGAGCCACTACCTCGGCTTTGTCGCTATCTGCAATGTCGCCAACAGTTCATTAGTTCGTGAGTCTGATATTTCACTGATGACCTTGGCCGGTCCGGAAATCGGTGTCGCATCGACCAAGGCTTTTACCACTCAGCTGGTGGCCTTGCAGCTGTTGACCCTGTCGCTCGGACGACACACTGGCATCAGCGCCGAATTGGAAAAACAGCTAGTCCAAAACCTACATCAACTGCCGACACTTTGTACCGCTGTGCTTAAACTTGACGCCGAAATCGAAGCTGTTTCCGAAGCGTTTGCCAATAAACATCACGCATTATTTTTAGGTCGCGGTGAGCAATACCCCATTGCCCTCGAGGGCGCACTTAAGCTAAAAGAGATTTCCTACATTCATGCCGAAGCCTACCCGTCTGGTGAATTGAAGCATGGACCGCTGGCACTGGTGGATGACGATATGCCAGTGGTTACCGTCGCGCCAAATAACGAATTATTAGAAAAACTTAAATCTAATCTCCATGAAGTCCGTGCCCGCGGTGGCCAGCTGTTTGTCTTTGCCGATACGGCCAGTGGCTTTATCAGCGAACCGGGCACCACCGTGATCAATATGCCCCATGTGCCGAAAAGTCTGGAAGCCATTATTTATACGCTGCCATTGCAGATGCTCTCCTACCATGTTGCTTTACTAAAAGGCACCGATGTGGATCAGCCACGCAACCTGGCGAAATCCGTCACGGTCGAGTAGTTTCGAACAGCGATTTAAAAGGAGATGACAATGGAATCAAAACCATGACATTGTCTGAATACGTCTTAAAAAGAAATGGCATACCACTTGGTGGTAAAGGGTCATTATTAAAAAACCTTCAAAACTCATTTGGTGCAGAAAGCAATGTGTTGTTTTGGAAATACTGGAACCCAATTTGGGGGTTCTATCTGTCTAAATATATCTATCTACCACTTAATAGATATCTACCTAAATCAATTTCGTCGATTATTACCTTTGCGGCAAGTGGTGCACTGCATGATTTAGCAATCGGCTTGTTGGGTTTAGGTTGGCAGAGCTTTCTAACATTTTGGTTTGTCACGATGGGAATTTTTATGAACATCTCAAAATCATTAGATATTAGTTACAGCAGGTTCGGTTTCTTTATTAGAGCAGTGATTAATATATCTTCGATAGCGGTCTGTTTTGGCCTGATAAAACTCTTAGCATAAGAAATAGTTTTTCGACATAAAAAAGCAGTGAAGAAGGTTGGAAAAAAAGGGGGAAATCTAATTCACTGTTCCAAAAAACTCAGTCGTCAAAGAATAGACATCTAATCGTTAAACAAAAATATTTGTTAAGACATGAAACAAGGATCCAGCAATGAAATCTATATTAATAAATATCGCTCGTGTGCTGTTTGCATTATATTTTCTTGCACCAGGAATTGGTAAGTTTGCATCGTGGGATATGCATGTAGCGCTAATGGAAACCCACAATATGATCATGGTCCCAATTCTTTTAGCAATTGCTGGTGTTGCCCAAATTGGTGGGAGTATCTGTCTTTTGTTTAATAAACAGGTGGTTGTCTGCGCGCTTGGTTTTGCTGCGATGGTCTTACTAATAAACCTAAATTTACATGACTTTTGGAATGTTTATGAGGGTGTTGATGTCAAACATGAATCTCAGAATTTCTTTAAAAATCTTGGAATATTTTCTGGCCTTTTACTGCTCGCTGCAGTCAATATGGACGAGTCCCATGACAAGTTAATACCTGAGTAATTGATCGGGAAACCGTACCGGTGGCGACGGAAATTCTGTTACGGTGGTGTGGATTTAAACAGTGATTTAATAGGAGACAAAAATGGAGGGGTTGGCAGTAATGGGTTTCGTTTTCGGAATGGTTGGAGTGGTAGCGCTAGTGCGTTTGGAAAAATTAATCAAAACACTTAAAGAAAAAGGAATTCTCGAAGAGAGTTACAAGGAAGAGTAAATTACGATCCCGACGCAGTCATTTATGATTAATTAATAAATGACGATCATCTATAGACATAGTGCTTTTGCCCTTTTAGCAATTCCTGTTGGGGCTGTCCATTTTTTAAACAAAAAAATCGCTTACCTACTAGCGGGCGGCTTATCGCGTTGGATTAGGCAATCTATTGGACTACACGTAGACCAAAACGCGCTTAGCAACAAAGTTCGATTAGGCGAGTATCCTGCCTAGCTGAGCCTGTCTCTATAGATGCTGGTCTGTTTACTCGGCAGTCTGAGAATTAATTTCTGCGCAGAGACGAGAGTCCAGCCTGCAATTGCTGCAAGTGGGCTTGAAGCTGTGGGCCTTTTTTCTGTGCCACGCCAATTGCCAGCACGTCGATAACAGCGAGATGTGCAATTCGTGATGAAAGTGGAGTATAAATTTGAATATCTTCCTTGGCATCAATTTCGATGGCAATGCTGGCACTGCGCGCAATCGGTGTGCCACTCGGCGCCAGTCCGACCACTATACCGCCAGCACGTTTAACCAATTCCATAGAATCGAGCAGCGCTTGGGTTCGTCCCGACTGTGAGATGGCAATAACCACATCGCCGGGTTGCAGCGATGTGGCAGACATATTTTGTAGGTGAGGATCTGAATAGGCCGCCGAGGTGATTTGCAGCCTAAAAAATTTATGCTGAGCGTCAAAGGCTACGGCCGCAGATGCGCCAAAGCCATAAAACTCCACTCGCTGTGCACTGCAAATAGCCGCCACAGCTGCCTCAAGATTTTCCAGAGCAAGACTGTCGCGAACTTTGAGCAGGGTATCGACTGTTGAATCGAAAACCTTATGTGTATATTCGCGCGTGGAATCTGTATCGGTGACGGCAATCTGACCATAACTTGGGCTTGAGGCGAGCTGTTGTGCTAGCGCTAATTTAAAGTCTTGAAAGCCGTGACAGCCCACCGCGCGACAGAAGCGCACCACGGTTGGTTCGCTGACGCCAGCCTGTTGCGCCAGATCGACTATTCTCATGCGGATTACACCGAGTGGCTCTTTGAGAACAAATTCGGCAACCTTGCGCTCGGATTTGCGCAGGTCGATCAGTGTGTCGCTAATCGTTTGAGTGAGCTGTGCTGGTTTCATAGGGTAACCAAGATGAGTTATGTAAAAAATTTACAAGAAAAACGGTTTTAATGCCAGTTTTGTAGTGAAATAAACGACTTAATACTCTTCTTTGCCGCGCCTCTCTCTCGAGTATCAGGTTAGCCTAAATAAGTTTGTGCTGCGGTAGATTGCCGGGCCACACTACTAGCGCGGTCTGAGAGTGCTGTCTACCTTAGACCGACCAGCCTACATCAGAGACCCTAAACCCGAAAAACCCAGCCCAAAAAAACTAACTAGTTAAACCCAATTTAGCCCAACAATAGCGTCATACAACTTGCTAGAATAGCGCCCTATGGATGTCACCTCGATTCTCAATCAATTAAACCCGGCGCAAGAAGAAGCGGTTACCAGCGACAAACAGCACCTGTTGGTGTTGGCCGGCGCCGGTAGTGGCAAGACTCGCGTGTTGGTGCATCGTATCGCGTGGAAAATTCAGGTCGATAATCTCTCGCCCTACTCTATTCTGGCGGTGACCTTTACTAACAAGGCGGCGCGTGAAATGCGTGAGCGCATTGACGAGTTGATGGGTATGTCACTGCGCGGCATGTGGGTGGGCACTTTCCACGGCCTAGCCCATCGCCTGTTAAAGGCGCACTGGAAAGACGTTAATCTGCCTGAGAATTTCCAGATCCTTGACTCTGATGATCAGCTGCGCTTGGTTAAGAGAGTTATGCGCAGCATGGATCTCGATGAGCAGCGCTGGCCACCAAAACAGGCGCAGTGGTGGATTAATGGTCAAAAAGATGAGGGTCTGCGGGCCGCGCATATTCAGGAAACCGGCGACCCGCATATGACGACAATGCTGCGTATTTATCGTGAATATGAAGAGATATGCAATCGCCTCGGAGTGATCGATTTCGCCGAGTTATTGTTGCGCGCGCTGGAGCTATGGAAACAGCACCCGGCGGTGCTCGATCATTACCAGCAGCGCTTCCAACATATATTGGTTGATGAGTTTCAAGATACCAACGCCGTGCAGTACGCTTGGCTGAGATTGTTGGCCGGCAAGGTCAGCGGTGTTACTGCGGTCGGCGATGACGACCAGTCAATCTATGGTTGGCGTGGCGCTAAGGTAGAAAATATCCTCAGTTACGAACGTCACTTTGCCGATACCCATACGGTTAAGTTGGAACAAAACTATCGCTCTACCTCAAATATTCTCGGCGCCGCCAATGCAGTGATTGCAAAGAACGCCGAACGCCTGGGGAAAAACCTCTGGACTGACTCTGGCGAAGGCGAACCTATCGCGCTCTATGCGGCGTTTAACGAACATGATGAAGCGCGCTATATAGCCGACCGCCTACACAGTTGGGTTAATCAGGGCAATCGTCGCGAAGATGCCGCGATTCTCTACCGCTCCAATGCGCAATCGAGAGTTCTCGAGGCAGCGCTGCTACAAGCGGATATTCCCTATCGCATCTATGGTGGCCAGCGCTTTTATGAGCGTTTGGAAATTAAAAATGCCCTCTCCTATTTACGGTTGATGATGAACTGCCATGATGACACTGCCTTTGAGCGGGTGGTCAATGTGCCTCCGCGCGGCATCGGTGATCGTACGGTCGAGACCATCCGCGCACTGGCCCGCGACGAGCAGATTTCGCTGTGGCGAGCAGCGGGAAAAATTGTCACTGACAAACGGCTACCTGGCAGAGCGACTAATGCTATCGCAGTATTTTTAGAATTGGTTAATGAAATGAGCGGCCAATTGGACGAGTTACAACTGTATGAGCAGGCTGAAAATGCCATTCAGCGAAGCGGCTTGATCGAGATGCACAAGCGCGAAAAAGGTGAGCGCGGTCAGGCACGGGTGGAAAACCTTGAAGAACTGGTTGGTGCCTGTCGCAACTTTGAAGCCGAAGATAAAGATCTGCCGATTCTGCCGCAGTTTCTCGATCAGGTAGCACTGGACTCTGGTGATCGACAGGCCGATGAAGATGAGGACGCAGTGCAGTTAATGACTCTACACAGCGCCAAGGGCTTGGAGTTTCCGCTGGTATTTATTGCTGGCGTGGAAGAAAATTTATTTCCCCATAAAATGTCATTGGATGAGCCGGGCCGCCTCGAAGAAGAGCGCCGCCTCGCCTATGTGGGCATTACTCGGGCCATGCAAAAGCTCTACCTAACCTTTGCTGAAAGCCGCTCTATTTACGGTACCGAGTCGTTTAATTCGGTGTCGCGATTTGTCCGCGATATTCCGAAAGAGGTAATCGAAGAAGTCCGTCTGCAAAACACCATCAGCCGGCCGACGAGCTATGCCTCTAATGCTTCCAGTGGATCAATGCGCAGTGACTCCGGCGACGAAACCGGTTTTTCCCTGGGCCAGGGCGTTAATCACCAGGTCTATGGTGAGGGTGTGATTTTAAATTTTGAAGGTAATGGTCCGCGCGCCAGAGTGCATGTGCGCTTTGCCGACGTAGGAACAAAAATATTGATTTTGGCTTCGGCTAATCTGTTAGCACTTTAAGACGATGACCGATGGCGAGCCTAATAATAAGGGGATCAAAATGCGTATAACGTGGACCGCACTGTTGTGCCTTGCGCTTGTTGGCTGTGGTGGTGAAAGTGCTAATACAGATACCCGTGCAGCGGCAAAACCTGCTGAGATATTTAGCTGGAAGCTGGTCACCACCTGGCCGAAAAACTTTCCCGGTCTCGGCCTAGCGCCGGAACACTTTGCTAAAAATGTCGAACGCATGAGTAATGGCCGCCTAAAGATCAAAGTCTTTGGCGCCGGACAACTGGTGCCAGCTTTTGAAGTCTTTGATGCAGTCTCCCAGGGTACAGCTGAGGTTGGCCATGGCGCTTCTTACTACTGGAAGGGCAAGGTGCCAGCCAGTGCGTTTTTCACTTCGGTGCCGTTTGGTCTCAATGCCCAGGAGATGAATGCCTGGCTGCATTACGGCGGTGGTCTCGAGCTCTGGCGCGAACTCTACGAGCCCTTTAATTTGGTTCCCTATGCCGGAGGCAATACCGGCGTGCAGATGGCCGGTTGGTTTAATCGTGAAATTAATTCCATTGCCGACATCAAAGGCTTAAAAATGCGCATTCCCGGTCTCGGCGGCGAGGTCTTTACCCGCGCCGGCGGTATCTCTGTGACGCTACCGGGCGGCGAACTCTACACCTCCATGCAAACTGGCGTTATTGACGCCACTGAGTGGGTTGGCCCCTATAATGATCTGGCCTTTGGTTTCCATCAGGTGGCCAAGTACTACTACTATCCGGGATGGCAGGAACCGGGCCCGACTCTGGAATTAATTATTAACAAGCAGGCGCTGGAATCGCTACCTGAAGATCTCCAAGCGATTGTTGAATCTGCCGCTCGAGCGGCCAATCAGAATATGTTGGATGAGTACACCGCGAGAAATAACGCTGCACTTGTCGAGTTAATTGAAACCCACGGTGTGCAGGTTAAAAGATTACCCGATGATGTTCTCTCGGAGTTGCAGCGCATATCCGCCATAGTGGTTGAGGAGATGGCGGCTGAGGATCCTTTGGCGCAGCGTATTGCCGACTCTATGCGTGCTTTTGCGCAACAGTCCAAGGCCTATCACGCTATCTCCGAAGAAGCCTATTACAACGCGCGCGGGAAATAACCAGTGCGCAACCCGGCACAGGGGAAAACGATTATCGGCCGCGCCGAGTGGTGTCAGCTGCCACAGCTTGAGATACCTGCAATCAAGGCGCGGGTGGACTCTGGCGCAAAAACCTCGGCTCTGCACGCGTTTAATATTCAAAAATTTACCCGTGATGGCGTCGATTGGGTGTCATTTGAGGTGCACCCATTGCAGAGAAGCCGTGCAGTGTCGTTTCGTTGCGAAGCACCCGTCGCAGACCGTAGGACAGTAAAGAGTACCAGTGGTGTTGCCGAGCAGCGTTATGTGATTAAAGTGCCGATGGTTTTAGGGGCACAGAGCTGGGATATCGAGCTGACCCTGACCAACCGTGACAGCATGGGCTATCGCATGCTGCTGGGAAGAGGGGCGATGAACAAACATATCTTGATTGACCCATCCGCGACTCTCACTCTAGGGCGTATCAGCGATACTCAATTAGCAGCCCTTTACGCTGATCGTCTATAGCGGCGGTTAGTTCTTCCAGAAGGTGGGTGTAAACAGCACCAGCAGAGTAAAAATCTCCAGTCGCCCTAACAGCATTCCCCAGCACAGTACCCACTTGGCAAAACTACTCAGATCGGCAAAATTGATTGCCACCTCACCCAAACCGGGGCCAAGATTATTCAGTGATGCGGCGGTGGCCGACCAGGCAGTGACATAATCGAGTCCAGATGCCAGTAGCAGTAATACCATCAAATAGAAAATCGCCAGATAGGCGCCAAAGAATGCCCAGATGGCATCGGCGACGCGACTGGGAATTCTGCGGTTGTGAATTTTGATCGGCAGCAGCGCGTTGGGGTGAACTAAACGATAGATTTCACGAATGCACTGCTGACCCAATATAAGCATGCGACCTATCTTGATGCCGCCACCTGTGGATCCGGCACAGGCACCAAAAAAGGACAGAAAGATTAAGAAGAACGGCAAGAAGGTTGGCCAACCACTGAAGTTATCGGTAGTGAAGCCGGTGGTCGTCATAATCGAGATTAGGTGGAAGCCGCCCTGGCGGATACTCTCACTCCAACCATAGGTACCGCTGTAGTAGAGGTATAGGCAGGTAATCGCAATGCCGCCCAGCAGCAGGTAGATATACATGCGGGCTTCCGGATCCGACCAATAATGGGAGATCTTGCGATCGTGCCAGACATGGAAATGCAGCGCAAAGTTGATGCCCGAGATAACCATAAAGAAGGCGCAGATAGCCATAATCGCCGAGCTATCAAAAAAGCCAATGCTAGCATCATGAGTTGAAAAGCCACCGATGGCGACGGTGGAAAAGCTGTGGCTGATTGCGTCGAAGCCGGACATGCCGGCGAGCCAGTAGGCGAGCGCACAGACAGCGGTCAGTGCCAGATAAATTTTAAATAACACATTGGCGGTCTCGCGGATACGCGGCGTCAGCTTGGAGTCCTTCATGGGTCCCGGCGTTTCGGTGCGGTACAGCTGCATACCACCAACACCCAGCATCGGCAGAATGGCCACGGCAATCACCACGATACCAATACCACCGAGCCATTGCAGTTGCTGGCGATAGTAGAGAATCGATTTCGGAAGATCGTCAAGCCCAGAGATAACCGTGGCGCCGGTGGTGGTGAGGCCGGAAACTGATTCAAACAGTGCATTGATAAAGCTCAGGTTTGGCGCCTCTGCGAGCATCAATGGCAGCGCACCGAAAGTGCTCAGCACGAGCCAGAAGAAAACCGTGATTAAAAATCCGTCGCGGGTACGCATATCCGTGGTCACCTGCTTCGATGGCAGCCAGAATGCCAGACCGACCGCCAAGGTGATGCCAAATGCCATGGCAAACATCGACGAGGTATTTTCGCCATATAACACCGCGACCAAGATCGGTGGCAGCATGGTCAGGCTGAAAATCATCAGCAGCAGTCCAAGTATTCTGGCTATAACATTGAGGTGCATTAGCGGCTACGCCTTAAAAGATGCAGATGTTCTAAAAAAATGTGAAGCCCACGGCAAACAGTTTTTCTATCGCTTTGGTGTTGGCTTTATCGACCACAAAGACAATCACGTGGTCGCCCGTCTGGATCACCGTATCATGGTGTGCGATCAGTACTTCACCATTGCGAACCAGTGCTGCCAGCGTCGCACCGGGTGGCGATTTAATATCGCCAATGGCTCGGCCCACAACCTTGGAGCTTTTTTCGTCGCCGTGAACAATAATCTCTAGCGCTTCCGCAGCACCACGGCGCAGTGAGTGCACACAAACCATATCGCCTTGGCGAACGTGGGAGAGCAGTGAACTGGTGGTCGCCTGCTGTGGTGAGATGGCGATATCAATCACCCCGCCCTGCATTAGGTCGGCGTAGACCGGATTATTAATCAGTGTCATCACCTTGCGAGCGCCGAGCTTTTTCGCCAGTAGCGACGCCATGATGTTCACTTCATCATCGTTGGTCAGCGCGAGGAAGACATCGGTCTTGTCGATATTCTCGTCCAGCAATAGCTCTTGATCTGTTGCCGAGCCGTTGAGTACCACACTTTTATTGAGTTTTTCTGAGAGGTGTCTGGCGCGCTGAGTAGAATACTCAATAATTTTGATGTTGTAGTCTTTTTCTAGCGCCTTAGCCAGACTGAAACCAATATTGCCACCGCCGGCAATCATCAAGCGGTGATAGGGCTTTTCCAGGCGGCGCAGTTCGCTCATCACCTTGCGAATGTTCTTTTTCGCCGCGACAAAGAAAACCTCATCGCCATCTTCAATGACCGTATCGCCGGTTGGAAAGATCGCACCACTTTTGCCAAATACGGCTGCCACTCTCGCGTCTGCATCGGGCATATGCTCTTTCAATGTACGCAACTGTTGACCGACTAAAGGACTGTCTTTGACGGCACGCAAGCCGACCAGCTGAATAGCGCCGTCGGCGAAATCCAATACTTGTAGAGCGCCCGGCTGTTCGATTAATTTTTGAATGTAATCTTTGACCACCATTTCTGGGGTGATCATGACATCCACCGGCATATGTTTGTCGTTGAAGAGTTTTTCTTTGTATTTGGGATTGGTGTAGTTGCGAGCGCGGATGCGAGCAATCTTAGTGGGGGTGTGAAATAGTGAGTAGGCCACCTGACAAGCGATAATATTAATCTCGTCGCTGTTGGTCACTGCCACCAGCATATCGGCCTCTTCTATACCCGCATTAACCAGTACGTCCGGATGTGATCCGGTGCCGACGACGGTGCGAATATCGAGGCGGTCCTGCAACGCGCGCAGCGTGCTTTCGTTGATGTCAACAACGGTTATATCGTTGTACTCGCGGGCCAGATTTTCTGCGAGAGTACCGCCAACCTGCCCTGCGCCAACAATTATTATTTTCATTATTATCCCGGCTTGTTATCCGTTTACGTCTGACTTGTTTTACGCAACCGCGAGTAATAAAACCCGTCATTGCCATTGATCGTGGGGAACAGCTGCCGCCCAAAATCTGTCTTCATTCCCCACTGCGCTTCGATACTGTATAGATCGGCATCAGGCGCTTCAGCTAAAAACTTCTCGATCACTTGATCGTTTTCCAGCGGCAGAACCGAGCAGGTTGCATACAATAAAATGCCGTTCTCTTCTAAAGTCTGCCAAAGGCTGCGTAAAAGGTGCAATTGTAATTCGGCTAGCTTACCAATATCCGTCGGTTTGCGCAGTAGTTTGATATCCGGGTGACGGCGAATAACACCGCTAGCTGAACAGGGAGCATCGAGAAGAATTCGCTGGAAAGAGTCTCCGCCCCACCAGCTTTCAGTTGCACTGGCATCGGCCACGACCAACTCGGCGTTCAGCCCAAGGCGCTGGAGATTTTCCTCTACCCGCTGCATGCGCCGACCTTCCAGCTCCACGGCAACCACCTTGCTGAGGTTTGCTTGTGTCTCGAGAATATGACAGGTTTTACCGCCGGGCGCGCAGCAGGCATCGAGAACTCGCTGATTGGGTTTGAGCTCTAGCAACGTCGCTGCTAACTGAGCAGCCTCATCTTGAACACTGACCGAGCCATCACTAAAGCCTTGCAGCTCAGAGACATCCGTTGCTGCTTGCAGCAGTATGCCCTGCTCGCTGAATTGAGTTGCTTGGGCGGCGATATTGGTGGCATTTAGCTGTTGCAGATAATCATCTCGAGATCCCTTTAGCGCATTAACCCGCAAGGCCATCGGCGCTTGCTGGTTGTTAGCAGCAATAATGTCGATTGCGATCTCGGATCCCCAGCAGCTAAAAAGGCTGTCGAGCAACCACTGTGGGTGAGCACGAACGAAAACAGGGTTTTTAGCCAGTTTGGCTTCCAGCTCCGCTCGCTGGCGCTGAAAATTCCTCAGTACGGCGTTGACCAGCGCTTTTGCCCAGGGCCGCTTGAGCTTGGTAACCGCGGCAACGGTTTCATTGATTGCCGCATGATCGGCAACGCGTGTATACATCAGTTGATAGAGTCCACAGGCCAGCAGTCCCTGAACCTCATACTCTTTCTCTCGCATCGGCTTTTGCATCAGCTCCTGCAGCAACAGTTCAATCGCGGGATACCAGCGCAACGTGCCGAAGCAGAGCTCCTTAAACAGGCCAATGTCTTTTTCAGCAACCTTGCTGGCGTACTCTGGCAGCAGTGCGGACAGTGACTTGCCGCGCAGGACCTGGGCAATGACCTCAGCGACAGCAGCGCGGGTATTCATCAGGCGCCTAGCTGTGTCAGGGGTGCGAACAACTCGCCACGGGACTTCAGTACTTCAGATACCGCCATGCGCGATTTTCCAGGCAGCTGTATTTCGGTTACAAGTAGCGATCGCTCGCCACAACGGACCAGTAATCCAGAGTGATCAGCGGCGATAATCTGACCTGGCGAAAGGCTTGCCGCCGCGGCAGGCTCGGCTTGCCAAATTTTGATACGCAACTCGCCCAATGTGGTGTAGGCGGCTGGAAAAGGATTAAAGGCGCGAATCCGATGGTCTAATGTCAACGCTGATTGAGACCAGTCGATCAGCGCTTCGGATTTGTCAATTTTCGCCGCATAGCAGCTGAGTTGATCATCTTGACTCACAGCCACGGCGCTGCCAGCTGCTAGGCTACCTAAGGTGTGCAGGAGCGCGGGTGCGCCGAGATGTTCTAACTTACGGTGTAGGGTCGCACTGGTTTCACGGGGATTAATCGTGCAGCGCGAAACAGTTAACATGGCGCCGGTGTCGAGGCCGGCATCCATTTGCATGATGGTGACGCCGGTCTCCCGATCACCCGCTTCAATAGCCCGCTGAATGGGCGCCGCCCCACGCCAGCGCGGCAAAATCGAAGCGTGAACATTGATGCAGCCAAGGCGCGGTGTATCCAATACCTGTTGCGGCAAAATAAGGCCGTAGGCTACCACCACCATAATATCTGCCCGAAGCTCGGCGAGCAGACGCTGTTGCTCTGGGTCTTTTAGGGACTGGGGTTGCATGACGGGAAGATCATTGTCGAGGGCGAGTTTTTTGACCGGACTGGGGGTTAATTTTTTTCCGCGGCCGGCGGGTCGATCAGGTTGGGTATAAACTGCGATCACTGAGTGCTCTGGAGAGTCGAGCAAAGCCTGCAGGTGTGCCGCGGCGAAGTCTGGCGTTCCTGCGAATAGTACTCTCAAGCTAAAAACATCCTATGCATTCTGACGGTGGATTTTTTCAAGTTTCTTGCGAATGCGCTGGCGTTTAAATGGCGACAGATAGTCGACAAACAACTTGCCCTCAAGATGGTCGATTTCGTGCTGTATGCAGACTGCCAGCAAGCCGTGAGCTTCCTCTTCAAAGGCCTTGCCCTCGCCATCGAGTGCGCGAATCATGACATGCGCAGGGCGATCGACGGTTTCATAAAATCCCGGAACCGAAAGGCAGCCTTCGTCATAGGGGGTAATACTGCCGTCGAGGACCTCGATTTCTGGGTTGATAAACACTCGCGGGCCGATGTCATCGTCACCTAGGTTCATGACAATAACGCGCAGGTGGACGTTAACCTGAGAGGCCGCTAAGCCAATACCCTGTGCCGATTTCATGGTCTCAAACATATCGCTAACAAGACGTTTAATCGTCTCGTCGACGTCAGTGACCGGCTTGGCGACGGTCCGCAGTCGTGGATCTGGGAACTCGAGTATCTTTAATATTGCCATAGTGAATGTGACGAAATTCTAAAAAAAAGTTAAAAGCACTGCTACCATTAAGCTAACCCGGCGGCACTTTTCATCAGTAACTTTTTCTGCACCACCAGACAGTGATGAAATTATACACTAACCCTGCCCGGAGAAAGGACTCAGGCATATGAAAAAATTCGGATTCGGCACAGCGCTGCTGGCAGCTGTGCTATTCACTAGTCTGGTTAGCACCCCGAGCTTCTCTAATCAAACTGTTCTGATCAATGAAAATGTTCCCACTAGCTACACCGTTAAAAGCGGTGACACCCTTTGGGACATATCAGCTTTATTCTTACAAAATCCCTGGATGTGGCCTGAAATCTGGCACGCCAATCAACAAATCGACAACCCGCATCTGATCTATCCCGGGGATGTCATCACCTTGGTCTATGTCGACGGAGTGCCCCAGCTCAAAGTCAGCCGGACTCGCGAGGTAAAGCTTTCGCCAGAGATTCGCAGTCTCGATCGTGCGGAGGCTATCAGCGCCCTGCCCCTGGATATTATCGACACCTTCTTATCCAGAACCCGCGTCACAGACGACGCGACTCTCAGCGCTGCGCCCTATGTGATCGGCGGCTCGGAACGGCGCATACTGGTCGGTATGAGTGATGATTTCTATGCTCGCGGCGACTTCATCGCCAAGCGCTTGCATTATGCAATCTATCGCCGCGGCGAACCCTACGTCGATGCAGATAGTGGCGAATTGCTCGGTGTCAGAGCCATGGATGTGGGAGCCGCCAGGATCAAAGCAGTGAAAGACGATATTGCGACCCTGACAGTTAGCCGCGCCGACGGTGAGATTCGTATCAACGATCGCCTACTGTTTGGTGAAGAACGCACTCTGGCGTCGACCTTTTACCCGCGTGCGCCGCAATCAGTGATCAGTGCCTCTGTGCTGAATATTGAAGATGGCGTCCGCAATGCTGGCGCCTTGGATGTTGTCGCCATCAACCGCGGCGACCGGGAAGGCTTGCGGGCAGGCGACACGCTGGCAATTTTCAAGCGCGGCGATTTAGTTAAAGACCGTATTGCCAGCGAGCGAATTCGCTTACCCGATGAGCGTATCGGTTTATTAATGGTCTTTTATACTTATGAGAAAATGAGTTTTGGTCTGGTTATGCAAGCAGATCGGCAAATTGATGTAGGTGATATTCTGCGTAATCCCTAACGCCGATTAGGCTGTTATCGCGGAGTGAAATTAAAGCAGGGAATAAGGAGCATCGCGTGGACAAGGAATGTCACTATGCGCTGGTATCGCAGCAGTTAGACAAATTCACCGCGAAATTTCAGCGTCAGCTACTTGAGCAGAGCAACAGTTATTGCGCCATTTTTGAGCAGCCTCTCGACGATTATCCGGAGTCATTTCACCCCCTGCTGCAGAACCTTCGCTATCAATATGATCAAGCGAACTGGCGCCAGTCGGTGGAAAGCATTGAGCAGCGCGCTGAAAACTGTATGGCTCGAATCATCCCGATCACCAGTTCGGACTACCCGGATAGTTTAAGACAGATTGTCGGCGCTCCCTGCCTGCTTTATCTGCGTGGCAACATCGAAAATCTGCACCTCCCACAGATAGCGATAGTCGGCAGCCGTCGTATGACTCGCGGGGGTGCTGACAATGCGCGAACCTGGAGTCAATATCTGGCTGATGGCGGGTTTGTGATTACCAGTGGACTTGCTCATGGTGTGGATGGCGCCGCGCACTGCGGGGCACTTGATGCGGGAGGCAAAACCATCGCGGTAATGGCCACCGGCATCGATGCTATTTATCCCCGTGCTCACCTTAAACTGGCAGAGCAAATCATTGACCAGGGCGGTACTCTGATCACAGAATTTGAGCCCACAACCAAGCCGCTGGCCACAAATTTCCCCAGCAGAAACCGCATTATCAGCGGCCTTAGCTTAGGTGTTCTGGTGGTGGAGGCAGCGCTAAAAAGCGGGTCGTTAATCACAGCACGTTATGCAGTGGAGCAAGATCGCGAAGTGTTTGCCATTCCGGGCTCTATTCATAACCCTCAGAGTCGTGGTTGCCATCAATTGATCAAGCAGGGTGCTCATCTTGTAGAAAAAGCCCAAGATATTGTCGAGCAGCTAGCGGCTGCGCTGGGTGGTTTAGCGTTGAATACTTCACCTTCTCTGATGCAAACAATGCCAGTATCAGCTGTGCACAAAAAGCTCGATGCGGACGAATTAAAGCTTTTGTCACAACTTGGCTTTGAGCCTAGGGATATGGATAGTCTCATAAAAGATGGCTCATTTTCGGTTGCTGAGCTGTCTCGTTTGCTGGTTGCTTTGGAGATAAAAGACCTGGTTGAAAGCCGCAATGGAATCTATCAGCGAATGAGATAAACACCCACATAAGCTGGATTAATACTGTGCTCTGGCAACTATTGCGTCACTTTAAAACTTCCGGTAGCCTGCGCTGCCTAGGGCCTGTTGACGTTTCGTCTAGGCTCGAAAAGCTACTTAAAGAACGCGCCGACAAGCAATTATTGTCAAAGATGCGGCGCTACAAGCAAATTTAAAAACGGATAATTATCTCGTGACCGATTGGATGAGTGACCCCAAGGTCTGTGCTGCGGCGCGAATACTGCAAGAGCGGGCGGTCATCGCCTATCCCACTGAATCTGTGTGGGGCTTGGGCTGCGACCCAGAGTCATTCGACGCGGTAGAAAAACTTCTCAAGCTTAAAGGCCGCAGTGTCAGTAAAGGTTTAATATTGATTGCCGCCAGTGCTGAGCAGTTTGCCCCGCTTCTGAGAGGCTTGGAGCCTTCCGCGTTGAAACGCTTTCAAATGCCACAGCAAAAACCGACTACTTGGCTGGTGCCTAACAATGGTGTGACCCCAGAGTGGATTGGCGGCGGCCATGATACCCTAGCGTTGCGCATTACTAATCACCCGCTAGCTGCGGCGCTGTGCCAACTATTTGGCGGCCCTTTGGTATCGACATCGGCAAACCCTCAGGGATTGCCTGCTGCAATTAACGTTGAACAAGCGCGGAGTTACTTTGGCCAAGCTGTCGATTGCTATACGCCAGGTTCTGTAGGTGGGGCCGCTAAACCGAGTGAAATTAGGCACCTAATGACTGGAGATATTGTACGTGAAGGATAAAGTGCAACGCATAGACAAAGCTGCGGTAAAAAACTACTTGCTCGGATTACAGGACAGTATCTGCGCGCAGCTCAGTGCGGTTGACGATGGTGTCTGGAAAGAAGATAGCTGGATACGTGACGAGGGCGGTGGTGGTCGCAGCCGAGTGTTAGTTGATGGCTCGGTGATTGAAAAGGGTGGCGTTAATTTCTCCCATGTCTTTGGCGCTGAAATGCCGGCATCAGCAACTCAGCATCGACCTGAATTGGCAGGCCGCCGATTTGAGGCTATGGGGGTGTCACTGGTTATCCACCCACAAAACCCCTATGCGCCCACCTCTCATGCCAATGTACGTTTCTTTATCGCTGAAAAAGAGGGTGCGGATCCCGTTTGGTGGTTTGGTGGTGGTTATGATCTCACTCCCTACTATGGCAATGAAGAAGACTGCAGACATTGGCATCAAACTGCCAAGTCCGCGTGCACGGTGTTTTCTGAGGACTTTTACCCGCGCTTTAAGGCTTGGTGTGACGACTACTTTTATCTAAAGCACCGCAACGAACCGCGGGGTATTGGCGGCCTGTTTTTCGATGATTTTAATGAGCTCGGTTTTGAGCAGAGTTTTGCCTTTATGCGCAGCGTTGGCGATAGTTACTCTGCGGCCTATGTGCCGATATTGCAGCGTCGCCATGAGATTGGGTTCGGCGACCGTGAGCGCCAGTTTCAACTTTATCGCCGTGGCCGCTATGTAGAATTTAATCTGGTCTATGATCGCGGCACGCTGTTTGGTTTGCAGACAGGTGGTCGCACTGAATCGATTTTGATGTCGCTACCGCCATTGGTTCGCTGGGAGTACGATTGGACGCCGGAGCCAGACAGCGCCGAAGCAGAGCTCTATACTCAATACCTTATTCACCGAGACTGGGTCTGACATGGTCGACAAATATGCCGTTTTTGGCAATCCTATTTCACACAGCCGATCACCGCAGATCCACACGGCTTTTGCGTCCGAGACCGGGCAAGCGCTGAGCTATACCAAGCAGCAAGTGGATATCGGTGGTTTTGATCCGGCGGCAGACGCGTTCTTTGCCGCTGGCGGCAAAGGTCTTAATGTGACTGTCCCCTTTAAGCAGGACGCCTATTCTTATGCCGCGCGATTAACGCCGCGTGCGAGACATGCGGGTGCGGTCAATACCCTAACCTTGCAAGAGGATGGAACGGTGATTGGCGACACTACCGACGGCGTCGGTATGGTTACCGACATGGTGCACAATCTCGGCTGGCAGGTTCGCGCCAAGCGCGTGCTGGTGTTGGGAGCTGGTGGTGCTGTTCGCGGCATTTTAGAGCCGCTGATGGCGGAGCAGCCACAGCATGTGGTGATTGCCAATCGTACTCTGGATAAGGCTTTACAGTTATCCAAGGGCTTTGCCGAGCTGGGTTATATTCTTGGCTGCGGCTTTGATATGTTGCCCGGTCAGGAGTTTGATCTAGTCATAAATGGTACCAGTGCCGGCCTTACCGGAGGCCTGCCGCCGCTGCCCGATGACCTGCTTGCTGCGGAGTCAGCTTGCTACGATATGCTCTACGCCGAACAGCCGACGCCCTTTATGAAGTGGGGAAAACGCCAGGGCGCAAAGACAGCAGATGGTTTAGGCATGCTGGTAGAGCAGGCTGCAGAGTCTTTTTATATCTGGCGTCACGTCAGGCCCAAGACTGGACCGGTGATCAAATCACAGCGCCAAGCCTTATGAAGGTCGGCTATCTATTGCTGTTGTTCGCTGAGATATTGATCTTTTAATTTCACGTAGTTGGCGGGGGAGTAGGTGAAAAAAGATTTTTCGCTGTCGGACAACGGGCGCATCTGTTTGCAGGGATTGCCAACATAGACAAAACCGCTGACGAGTATTTTTCCTGGCGGCACCATGCAACCGGCACCGACAATCACTTCGTCCTGAATAATTGCCCCGTCATTAACAATCGCGCCATTGCCAATCAAAACTCGGTTGCCCACCGTACAGCCGTGAAGCACTGCGCGGTGACCTATCACGACATCATCACCAATCTGTAGTGGCCAGCCGCCGGGATTAAAGTCGCTGGCATGAGTGATGTGCAAAACCGCATTGTCTTGCACGTTCGATCTAGCGCCGACTCTGATCGAATGCATGTCGCCGCGAATAACCGCACCAGGCCACACTGAGGCATCATCGCCAAGATGGACGTCGCCAATAACGGTTGCTGCAGGGTCAACATAAACGCGCTGACCCAATTTTGGAGAGATGCCTTTATGAGAGCGAAGGTGTGTGCGAAAAGAGTGATCCATAAGCTGTGATGCTCGATATAATAAAGATCTCCTATTGTGATGAGTTTCAAATGGCTTTTTCAACCCAAAAACGATTTATTGCTGGTGTGACCTGCCCCAAGTGCGGTCTTTTGGATAAAGTTCAGGCTTTTTCTGATGACGGCATCGATTATCGAGAATGTATCAGCTGTGGATTTCTCGACGAAATGCGGGTTTTTTCGGCTCCCAGAGAGTTGGAGACGCGTGTCAACGCAGCGGCGGATAAGGCAAACCAAGTCTCAGCGGTCAAGCTTGTGGATCCGCGGGGTTGACTCCTCAGCTGATGACTAGTTGAGGCGAACCCGAGAGTTTTGACTTTTAAACAGCAGGCGAATACTCGAAAATTCGGTTAGACAGGGAAAGCGGTCTGAGGGGTCTTTGCCGAGACTGTTGGTGTACTCGAGCAATTTCAGGCTTAGCCCATGGTTATTTTTGATCGAGGCTAGCAGTTTGTCATTCAGCAGCTGGATGGCACTGTCAATCTGGTTGGCAAACGGCTCGCCGATAATATGATGGACAATCAAATTAGATCTGGCCATGTTTACCGGGATCACTGGGCAGTTGAAGCGCGCGCTGAGTGTGTCGTTGAGCTCTTCGAGCAGCCGATGAGCCAGATAGGCTTGATACATGTGTGCCTCCAGCCCCTCCTCGACGGACATAACATCCATTGGCACATCGAGAAACTCCTTGGCAGTGACTATTTGGCGGGCAATTTCGCCGTTAACGCCGGCGCAAGCAATAAAATCATCGAAAGCCGCAATCAGGTCTGGCACCAGGTCAATATATTTTTTAATAAAAGATGCCAGCGCAGTAGTCCCATCTTCCTCTCTCAGCCGTATAGACGCGTGTAAGTGCTGTACGCGCTCGTTTAAAAAAGCCACTAAATAATCACTACTTTGGGCTGAAAGTGGAGCCATGGGTAACTCTCTATCGAAATGGATTTTGGAGTAAATCCCATTCACAGGGTTTATATCCATTAGATGCCGCGGCCATGGGTGCGACGACCATGGTGTAAATCTAGCAGATAATGTGCTCTACGCCATAAAGTTTGTCCCTTTTTTGTTGGCCGCTGTTTTCGAGAAGACACATTTGCAATGCGCAATTCAGGCCGTTTTGCAGTAGTGATCACGGGTTTGCTTTGCTATACTGCCGCCGTTTTTCACCCGTCCAATGTTTAGACATAGGCACAATTCGAAAAGCACGAGCTTTAAAAGTCATTTTTACCACGGAGAAACAAGCGATGTTGAAAAGAGCGCAAGCACTTTTCTTGAGTCTATTGAGCCTTGTTGTTTTATTGCCCGCAGCGGGCAGTGCATTGGCTGAAAGTTCAGCTAGCCAACTCAATATGCCCCAAGGTGTCACCGAAGTCAGTCAAGCAGCTTATGACATTCACATGATCATGATCTGGGTCTGTACCGTTATTGGTATCGGTGTTTTTGGTTTTATGTTTTACGTGATGTACGCACACCGCAAATCCCGTGGTGCCGTAGCAGAAAACTTCCATGAACATTTAGGTGTTGAGTTACTCTGGACGATCGTCCCGACAATCATTTTGATTGTGATGGCCTTTCCAGCAACGACAGCACTATTAAAAGTCTACGACACTGACAATCCAGATATCGAAATTAAGATTACTGGCTACCAGTGGAAGTGGCAGTACGAGTACCTCGGCGAAGGCGTGAAGTTCATGAGTGAACTGCGCACCTCTGACGACGAAGTTTACGGTCGCGCGCCCAAGGGCGAGCACTATCTTCGTGAAGTTACCGAGCCATTGGTTCTTCCTGTAGGCAAAAAGGTTCGCTTCCTGGTGACAGGCAATGACGTGATTCACTCTTGGTGGGTTCCTGATTTTGGTGTTAAGCGCGATGCTGTCCCAGGGTTGTTTACCGCCGGTTGGGCAAAAACAGACAAGCCCGGCGTCTATGTCGGTGAATGTACCGAGCTGTGCGGGCAGGGCCACGCCTTTATGCCAGTGGTCGTAGAGGTAAAAGAAGAAGCTGAATACAACGCATGGTTGGCCAACAAGAAAGCTGAAGCAGTTGAGTACGCTTCGACTATCGGTAAAGAATGGACGGCTGAAGAGCTGATGGCTAAAGGTGAAGGCGTTTACCTGCAAAGTTGTGCAGGTTGCCACCAGGCTGATGGCAACGGCATTCCAGGCGTATTCCCAGCAATTAAAGGCAGCCCAATCGCGCTTGGACCTCAAATAGGCCACATTGCAGTATTGATCGACGGCGTCCCCGGCTCAGCTATGCAGTCATTCGCTGACCAGCTTTCTGAGGTCAATATAGCTGCGGTTATTCATTATCAGCGAAATGCTTGGGGCAACGATGTTGGCGATGTCACTCAGCCAATAGATGTTCTCAACTACAAGCAAAGCAAATAAGGGAGATTAGATAAATGGCACATGGTCCCGCAACATTGGCAGATGGCTGGCGCGCTTATATAAGCCGCTGGGTATTTACGACCAATCACAAAGACATTGGTACTCTGTACCTTTGGTTTAGCTTTTCAATGTTTTTACTGGGTGGCGCTTTCGCGATGGTTATTCGCGCAGAGCTGTTCCAGCCAGGCATGCAGTTGATTAGACCTGAATTTTTCAATCAGATGACCACCATGCACGGTTTAGTCATGGTGTTCGGCGCGATTATGCCGGCCTTTGTTGGCTTGGCTAACTGGATGATTCCCCTGATGATCGGGGCGCCAGATATGGCTCTGCCGCGTATGAACAACCTGAGTTTTTGGATCCTGCCGTTTGCGTTCGCGATCCTGACTTCAACGTTGTTTATGGAAGGCGGCGGTCCTAACTTCGGTTGGACGTTCTACGCGCCACTGTCGACTACCTACGCGCCAGAATCGGTTAACTTCTTTATCTTCGCAATCCATATTATGGGGGCCTCATCTATTATGGGCTCGATTAATATTATTGCGACCGTAATGAACATGCGCGCTCCTGGCATGACTTACATGAAGATGCCGCTGTTTGTATGGACCTGGGTAATCACAGCATTTTTGCTTGTTGCTGTAATGCCAGTACTGGCCGGCGCAGTCACCATGATGTTGATGGATATTAACTTCGGTACCAGCTTCTTTGATGCTGCTGGTGGCGGTGACCCGGTATTGTTCCAGCATGTGTTCTGGTTCTTTGGTCACCCAGAGGTCTACATCATTATCCTGCCAGCCTTTGGTGTTGTATCGCAGATTATCCCCACCTTCAGCCGCAAGCCGCTGTTTGGTTACTCTTCGATGGTTTACGCCACGGCAGCAATCGCCTTCTTATCGTTTATCGTCTGGGCTCACCACATGTTTACTGTGGGTATGCCAATCGCCGGCGAGCTGTACTTTATGTACGCCACTATGCTGATTGCTGTGCCAACTGGTGTGAAGGTATTTAACTGGATTACCACCATGTACAAGGGTTCATTGACCTTTGAAACCCCGATGCTATTCAGTATCGCCTTTGTGATTCTGTTTACTTTTGGTGGCTTCACCGGCTTGATGCTGTCGATTGCGGCTGCTGATATGCAGTACCACGATACCTACTTTGTTGTTGCCCACTTCCACTACGTAATGGTTGCTGGAGCAGTATTTAGTGGCACGGCTGCTATCTACTACTGGCTGCCAAAGTGGTGTGGAAAGATGTACAACGAAACCATGGGTCAGGTGCAGTTCTGGGTCGCCTTTATCGGCTTTAATATTGCCTTTATGCCTCAGCACTTCTTGGGCTTAGCGGGTATGCCGCGACGCTACGCCGATTACGGTCTGCAGTTTGCTGACTGGAATATGGTCTCTAGTATTGGTGCCTTTATTTACGGTGGTGCACAGCTGATGTTGTTGTACAACGTCATCATGACGATCCGAAACGGCAAGCCAACCACTGAAGAAAAGACTTGGGAAGGTGCCGAAGGACTTGAATGGACTGTTCCATCGCCAGCGCCCTATCACACATTCGCAACTCCACCAGAGTTGAAATAGGAGAGCCCAAGGCTATGTCAGTCGATGCTTCTAACCGCCGAGTCGTGGTCAAGTCGCTTTTCGGTGCGGCGGCAATGTTTGCGTTTGCAATCTTTGTATTACCGCCAATTTACGATCTGTTTTGTGAGATCACCGGGCTCGGTGGTAAAACAGGGGATGAGTACACTGCAGTTGACGTCAGAGTCGATACATCGCGCGAGGTCACGGTTAGGTTTGTGGCCTCAAACAATGCATCGATGCCTTGGGAATTTAGACCTACCAAAGATAAGGTTGTTGTGCATCCGGGTGAGCCGACAGAAATAACCTATTTCGCGCGCAATACCACCGGCGAAGATATGGTTTCTCAGGCGATTCCAAGTTTGGTGCCCAACAATGTGGCGGATTATTTCCACAAGACAGAGTGTTTCTGTTTTGAGAATCAGCCGCTGGCAGCAGGCGACCAGGCAGACCTCAAGCTTGTTTTTATTATTGATCCGGATTTGCCGGAAGGCGTGACCAGTTTGACGCTTTCCTACACGATTTTCGATATAACCGATCGAATGGCGAATCCGCTAGCACAGTTACAGTAGTTTCCAAGCCATTGGAAATAACAAAACGGAGATAAAAGATGTCAACAGAAAGCAGTTATTACGTACCCGAGCAGAGCAAACTGCCGATTATTACTGCCACGGGTATGGGGTTAATGGCCTACGGTGCCGCCTCTTGGGTTGTCGGCAACGGTAACATTGTTTTCACAGCTGGCTTGGTCATTATGGCGCTGGTGATGTTCAAGTGGTGGAGCATAGTTATCGATGAAAATATGCGTGGTCTGGCCAACGACCAGCTCAAGCAGTCCTATGTTCTCGGCATGCTGTGGTTTATTTTCTCAGAGGTAATGTTCTTTGCGGCTTTCTTTGGCGCTCTCTTTTACCTGCGAGTTATCGTTAACTCCTGGTTAGGGGGTGATGCGGCGATCGGCATATTTGATGACACACCCACAGATGCTGCCGTGGCTAATAACGCCCTACTTTGGCCTGGTTACGAAGCGGATTGGCCCCCGATGGTCACTCCTGACCAAGCGGCAAATGGAGCCAACGCAACCTTTACTGGCCCAGACGAAGCAATGAGCTTTCCAGGCTGGAGCAAGCTGCTAAGCTGGTTGCCTCTTTGGAACACCGTTATTCTGGTTACCTCCAGTATTACTGTGCATATTGCCCACACCGGTTTAAAAAACAATAATCGCAAGCAGTTTATCGGCTGGCTGGGACTGTCGGTATTGCTTGGCATAATCTTCTTGGTTCTGCAGGTTGAAGAATATGTGCATGCCTATCAGCATATGGGATTAACCCTGGAATCAGGTATCTATGGGACTACCTTTTTTATGCTGACGGGCTTCCACGGCGCTCACGTAACACTTGGAACCATCATGCTACTGATTGCCTTGATTCGCGCAATCAAAGGGCACTTTAGCAATGAAGATCAGTTTGGCTTTGAAGCGGCGTCTTGGTACTGGCACTTTGTTGATGTTGTTTGGATTCTGTTGTTCTTTGTTGTCTATGTGTTTGACTAGATAATACTTTGTTGGACAGTAATTAAAACGGCTAGGCAGATTGCCTAGCCGTTTTTGTTTGTATGCTGACTGTTATTGCTCTGGAGTGTCAGCTGGAGAAGATGGTGCTACATTCTCTGGGTGCAGTTGTTTGTCCCATGGCGCCTGACTTTTGATCTGTCCGGTGTAAGCGCCGTATATAATGGTGCCAACCAACATCACTGCCAATGTGACGCGCAGACCCAACGCATAGAGCAGACGTTTTTTGTTGCTACCGCCAAGATCCTTGACCAAAAAGTTTAAGCCGCCAAATAGACTAGCTATCAAGGCGATAAGGAGTAAAAGCATGATGGTCTTGAGCATAGTGGTCTCTGAATAAAGATAATAGAAGCCGGAATTTAAACATAAATGATCAGTGATCCCCATCTTAGCGGTGAAAAATTTTCTTGGCAGCCGAACGCCAAGTTGCTGCTGTTTGTTGTTTTAATGACGCCATTGCTGATTAGTCTGGGCTGCTGGCAGTTGGACCGTGCCCAGGAAAAGCGCGAGATTTTGGCTGAATTCACGCTTAATCAGCAGTCGCTGCCGGCCGCGTTTGAGCAGTTGGATCTCAGTTCAAACCTGCAATACAGGCAGGTTCAATTTGTTGGTCTACTAGATGCATCACGGCGTGTTTTGCTGGATAATCGCGTCCGCGGTGGACGGCCAGGTTACGAAGTATTCGAAGTGTTGACCCTCGCTAGCAGCAGCGTAAAAATCCTCGTGAACCGTGGCTGGGTGCAGGCATCTGTAGACCGCAATCAGCTACCTGAGATAAATCCAGTGGATGGTGAGGTGCAACTGCGCGGTTCCCTCTACAGGGTGTTAAAAGGCGGGCTGCAGCTAGATGATGGTGTTGGCGCAGTTGATCAGTGGCCAGTGCGTATAGGTTGGATATCCGCTGAACGTGCGGAAGAATTGTTTGCCGACGAGTTTTTTGCATACCAATTGCGATTGGATAGCGATTCCGTTGGTGCATTAACAACAGGCTGGCCGACAGTGGCGGTGCAGCCGGAGAAGCATACAGCCTATGCGGTGCAGTGGTTTGTTATGGTGCTGGTATTGTTGCTACTTACCATCAATGCCAATTCAAACCTCGCGGCCTGGCTTAAACTTAGAATGGCAAAAACAACCAAAGAGTAAAGCTTTATGAGTGAAGCGCAGAATAATCAGGGGCCTCGCAACCGAGGTATGAAGATTCAGATTTGGATTATGTTAATCATGGTTGGTGGCGTAATGCTGGCCGGCACGTTGATGCAGCCGCAGACAGAAGAGCAGCGCCTGCAGTTGATGGAGATGTTGGGCACTACCAATCAGGGGCATTTGGTTAAGCCTGCTGTCGATGCGCGCACCGTATTTCCGACGATTCCCGATAAAGCGCAAAAGTGGAAAATTGTTATTGCTGGCGGTGAAGGCTGTGATGCTGGCTGTAACAAGGTGATCTTAGATACACGTTCAGTTCACATACTAATGGGTAAGCTGGTGCGTCGGGCCGAGCGTGTTTATCTCGCCGACCCGGCACAGTTACAACAACAGCAGTACGACGATCTCAGTCTTGCGCACCCCCATTTAACGATCCAAACCACAGGCTTAAGTGAGTTTAAGGAATTGCTGAAAAACACCTCAGCAGACTGGGATATGGCCGATACGCGTTATTTTGTGGTTACCCCTGATGCAGAGGTTATTCTCTACTTCACCCAAGACGATGATGTTATGGGGCTGCTGGAAGATATGAAGCATCTGTTGAAATATTCACCAGATCGTTAATCAACAGATAGAACTCTGGAGTTGGACCCTATGCAACAAAGCGAATTAGAAACAACCGGCGTGAGCTGGCGCGACTACCTAGAGTTGTGCAAACCCAATGTTGTTGCGCTCATGATTCTGACGTCTCTGATAGGCATGTTATTGGCCACAGAGCAGATGGTCTCTCTGGATGTGTTGATACTGGGAAATTTGGGCATTGCCCTGTGCGCTGGGTCAGCGGCCGCGGTCAACCATATCGTTGACCGCAAGATTGACGACACCATGGCGCGTACCCACAATCGCCCAATCGCTCGCGGTCGCATTCAGCCGAATCAGGCAATTCTGTTTGCTGCGTTGACTGGATTGGCTGGAATGGTCATTTTGCTGGTGTTTATCAACCAGATTACTGCTTGGCTGACGCTTGCTTCGTCCATTGGCTATGCGTTTGTCTACACCATGTATTTAAAGCGCGCGACGCCGCAGAATATTGTCATCGGTGGTTTGGCCGGTGCAGCGCCGCCACTGCTTGGCTGGACAGCCGTCACCGGCGAGGTGCACTACAACGCCCTGCTGCTGGTATTGATTATCTATGCTTGGACACCGCCGCATTTTTGGGCGCTGGCGGTGCATCGCAAGGATGATTACGCCAAAGCTGAAATCCCCATGCTGCCGGTTACCCACGGTGAGCAATACACCAAGATCAATATCGTACTTTATACACTGCTGTTAATTGTGATCACCGTGTTGCCGTTTTTGACCGGTATGTTTGGCTGGTTATATTTAACCGGCGCGCTGGTGTTGGGTGCAGGTTTTCTCTATTGGTCGCTAGTTATGCTGTTTGGTGAGGATGATGATTCGGGAATGAAAACCTTTAAATACTCGATTACGTATCTGATGGTACTGTTTTGCATTATGTTGCTCGACCACTACCTTGTTGAGTCAATACCGATAATTTAAGCACGCTTTTTCGCCAGCTCAATCGCCATCACAACGCAGTTTTGGAGAACATGTTCATGAAACAACAAGCACGCATTAAGCTTACCGTCGTCGTCATACTCTGCTTTATCGTTTTAGTCGTTTTCGGTTTTGCTTGGAAGATGAATCAACCGGTACCGATGTCGGCTGAAGATCTGCGTATTAATGGTGCGATTGAACTGAGCACACCGCGGATATTCAGTGATTTTGATCTCGTCGATCACAATGGTGAGCCCTTCACCTTGGACAACTTTAAAGATGTTTGGAGTATTGTGTTTTTTGGCTTTACCAACTGCCCAGATATTTGCCCTACTACCCTGACGACGCTTAATGCGATGTATGAAGATTTGGGTGAAAGCGAAAAAGAAATGTTACAGATCGTCATGGTGTCACTCGACCCTGAGCGCGACACGGTAGAGAAAATGGCACAGTATGTGCCCTACTTCAATGATGACTTTATCGGTGTGACAGGCAGCCCCCATTCTATCTTGCAGCTCACCACACAGCTGACGATCGCCTACACTAAAGTTGAGCTGAGTGATGACAATTACACCGTCGATCACAGCACTCAGGTGGTGTTGATCAATCCAAAGGGCCACTACCATGGGTTCTTTAAGGCCCCTCACGGTGAAGTGGCTATGCGCCAAACTTGGCGCTCGATTAAGAACGTTTTTGAGCGTTAACGTCGCTGCCGAACGGCTAGTGAAAGGGTAAACAGTAACGCGCCACAGACCACGATAGACGGGCCTGCTGGCGTATCGCTATACCAAGACATCGCTAAACCCATCACCACGGTTAACATTGCAATCAGGCTGGCGATGACCGCCATCTGCTCCGGTGTACTGCTGATGCGTCGCGCAGTAGCCGCCGGAATAATCAGCAGCGCGGTAATCAACAATACACCGACAATCTTCATAGCAATGGCAATCACCAGTGCGGTGATTAACATTAGCGCAGTGCGTACCGCGGAAACATTGACCCCCTCAACACTCGCCAACTCCTCATGCACGGTAATATTAATGAGCGGTTTCCACAGCCATAGCAACAGCAAAACAACCGTGCTCGCGACGCCATAGATCAGCCACAGATCATTGATGGTCACCGAGAGCAGATCGCCAAATAGCAGCGACATCAGGTCGACCCGCACATCGGGCAGCAGAGAGATGAGCACTAGGCCTGTTGCCAGCGCGGAGTGAGAGAGGATGCCGAGCAAGGTATCCAGCGACAAAATACCGCGCTGTTCCAAATAGACCAAACCCAGAGCAATCAACAGTGGGATAGCTGCCACGGTAATGCTGATATTGATGCCCAGTAATACGCCGATCGACACCCCCAGCAAGGCCGAGTGAGCCAAGGTGTCTCCAAAATAGGCCATGCGTCGCCAGACAACAAAGCAGCCGAGAGGACCGGCAACCATTGCAACCCCCAGTCCCGCGAGCAGTGCATAGAGCAGAAAATCAGTCATGGCGACAGCCCTCCCCATGTTGATGGTTGCCCTGTTGGTCTAAAACCTCACCATGAATGCTATGTTGGTGATCATGTTGATGGGCATAAACGGCGGTCGTCTGGCCAAAAATATCAATATAAGCCTGGTCTTGGGTGACCTGCTCGGGATTGCCCTGGCAACATATATGCTGATTGAGACAAATAACATGGTCGGTTGCCGACATCACCAGGTGGAGATCATGGGAGACCATCAGCACGCCACAGTTAAGCGACTTACTCAGTTCGGCAATCATGGAGTACAGCGCATTCTGCCCGGTGACATCGACCCCCTGCACTGGTTCATCAAGCACCAAAAAGTTGGGATTACGGACAATCGCCCGCGCCAGCAGGGCGCGCTGCATTTCGCCGCCAGAGAGGGTTTGCACCGGCGCTGTTGCCAGATGGCCTATACCCACCTTCTCCAGTGCGGCATGACAGGCACTGTGGGAGGTATTGGCCAGCTGTAAAAATCGGCAGGTTGAGATCGGCAGGG
>Ga0209425_10000467_pt1 | contig 49063 bp, 47 predicted proteins | sample COG_05_FD_184749 | JGI IMG/M metagenome (GOLD analysis project Ga0209425, IMG submission 184749) | Pelagic Microbial community sample from North Sea - COGITO 998_met_05 (SPAdes) (version 2) | ecosystem: Environmental > Aquatic > Marine > Neritic zone/Coastal water | place: Helgoland, sampling...
ATAATGGATGTTTCTATTGTGGCGGAGTAGCTCAGCTGGTTAGAGCATCGGAATCATAATCCGGTTGTCGGGGGTTCAAGTCCCTCCTCCGCTACCATAAATATCTTAAAATCAATAACTTAGATTCTAGTGTATGGCATATTTTGCGTAACGGATTTTTCTGGGCCGATTATTTATCTTAAACATGACTTTGCCACTTGTTTATCGCTCCCATCATCGATGTGTCTACTTTTTTGTATATATTGCCGGGTAAGCTGATTAGTGTTTTCGTTGTAGCCCTTAGAGGGAACTTAAGACGATCCCAAAGGCACTAAAATTATTAACTTTTATTAGATGGAAGAGTTCAAAACTATGATAGGGTCTTCAATTGATTTATTTCCACTGAGATAGGTGTTACCCGACCCATGAGTTCCATTAAGACCCATACACGTTGATCAGCGTCAATCGTTTCAACTTTTGCAACGTAATTTGCAAATGGCCCCGTCAAGAGCTGCACCGCATCACCTTTATTTAGCTGGTTGGGTGGGAGCAGTTTGCCATCTGAGCTGCACCGTCCCATAAGGCCTGATATTAAGTCGAGCGGAATTGGGACGGGCTGATGGCCAAAGCTGACAAGTTTTGAGACCCCAACCGTGCAGTTGATCTGCCTCCATGGCCCACTTTCTGGATCAAAAGCCACAAACATATAGCCTGGGAACAGTGGCCGTAGATCGCTGACATAGCGGTTGTATTTGTGTTTGGTAACTTCGTGTAATGGAAGAAATAATTCAAAACCCTGGCGATGCAGGTTGCGTTTAGCTAGGCGATGGGAGTTAGGTTTAAATTGTAGTAGAAACCACTTTTTTAATAAATCCATACTTTGAAACCTTTACACATTACCTAACTTTGCAATGACTCAAGCATAATTGTATCAGAATTGATAGGGAAGTAAGTCATTTTTCAAGTTAGTTTAAGGTGAACATAAAATTAGCTAATTATTCTATAAATGGTTGATAAGCATTGTTTAATAATCTTCTTCTTTAAACTAGTTTAAATCATATTATAGAGGTGTGATATAGTATTTAGTGTATTGTGTCTAAAGTGAATTTGAACTAAGTTCAAGTTTGAACAGATATGAACGATACTAAAATATACTCCATAAAGTCTTTAAACAAGTGGCGTGACATGGCGAGGCTTGGTGCGGTAGCCGTTTTGGGTGAACGTTATGGCTAGTCAACGAGGAGAGAAGCAAGAAGAAATTCGCTTGCGGGTGATGCGGTTAATAAGCTGTGACCCTGAGGTGTCATCACGTCAAGTTGCTGATGCTGTTGGGGTTTCACACGGGTCAGCTTATTATATTCTTGCCGCCTTAGTGGATAAGGGTTTTGTGAAGCTTAGTAATTTCAAGAAAAACCCTCGCAAGGGTAGTTATGCCCACCTTTTGACACCCAAGGGCATTCGCGAGAAGTCGCTTCTTACACACCACTTTATTAAGCGTAAGCGTCAAGAATTTGAAGACCTCCGTGCAGAAATCAAAGCTCTTGAGGGTGAGGCTGGTTTTTCTATCGGGGAAGAGATCAATTTGGAGTTAAAAAAGTGATTAAAATAAGAAATATTTCAATAGTGTTTTGTGCGTCTTGAATTAACTCTTGTTTTGAGACTTTGAGCTTTTTGAAATGAAATCTGTGGGACAATTTATTTGAGAGTGTTTGTCGGTCATAGTTGGGCCAGTAGTGAGTTAGGTGTAGTTTGCCAATATGAAAGTATAGTTTTCTGATGTGTAAGTCCGTGTGTGCTGATCCATTGACCTGCTTTAAGGCCTACGATGTTCGCGGTGAGCTTGGCGTGAACTTTGATGCTGCCATTGCCTATCGGATTGGTCGCGCCGTGGGTCATCACTTCGACTCTGGAGCGGTTGTAATTGGGCGTGATGCACGAGAGACCTCACTGGAATTGATGAATGCCGTGACTCGTGGTGTCTGTGATGCGGGGTTAACTGTGCTCGATCTTGGCATGGCTGGCACTGAAGAAATGTACTGGGCTGTAACAGAGTTTGGTGCCTCTGCGGGCATCGAAGTTACTGCCTCACATAACCCGATTAATTACAATGGCCTTAAGATTGTGAAATCTGGTTCACGTCCTCTGGATGTCGCGGGCGACTTTCAGGTGATTAAGCATCTTGCCGAGGTGGCGGACTGGTCTGAGGGCCCCGGAGTCCTTAGCGTTAAAGATATCTCAGTTGCTGCTCGCGAGAAATATGTCAAGCGCGTGTTGAGCTTTGTTGATGTGGGCGCTCTACGCCCACTACGCGTCGTTGTGAATTCTGGCAATGGTGCCGCAGGGCCAAGTTTTGATGCGATTGCTGCCGAGCTTGACCGTCGTGGTGCGTCCATAGAGTTTATTCGTGTGCACCATGCACCTGACCACACTTTCCCTAATGGCATTCCCAACCCGCTTCTGCCCGAGAACCACGCTGTCACAGCGGATGTAGTGGTACGCGAGGATGCAGATCTCGGTGTCGCTTTTGATGGCGACTTTGATCGATGCTTCTTCTTTGACGGGCGTGGTCAGTTCGTGCCTGGCGAGTATGTGGTCGGCCTCCTGGCCTCCGTGTTTTTGGATCGCGAGGCTGGCGCCAAGATTGCTCACGACCCTCGCGTCGTTTGGAACACGCAAGATATTGTGGCTGAAAAGGGTGGTATTGCCGTACAATCCAAGACGGGTCACGCCTTCATTAAGCAGACGATGCGAAATGAGCGTGCAGTTTATGGCGGAGAAATGTCTGCGCACCATTATTTTCGTGACTTTGCCTACTGTGACAGCGGTATGGTGCCATGGCTTTTGATCGTTGAGCTAATTTCCAAGAGTGGCTGCTCGCTTGGTGATTTAACCTGTAAACGTTTTGAGAAGTTTCCCAGCAGTGGTGAGATTAACTTTACTGTTGCGGATGCTAGCGCGTCGATGGCGCGGGTAGACGCGGCCTATAAGGGCCGGGCTCTGTCGATTGATAAGATGGACGGGTTGAGTTTTGACTGTGGGGAGTGGCGCTTTAACTTGCGAAAGTCCAATACAGAGTCACTGGTTCGACTGAACCTTGAGGAGCGTGGCAATTCCAGTGAACTTGAGCGGAGAATTGCTGAGTTAAGCGAGCTGATTTCTGGATGATGATTAGGCGCATGAGAGAATTGTGGTCAGGTGTTTGTGACGGGGGCTGTCGTATAAACCTATAGTTATGGGAAGTAATGTTTTGAATTTTAAGAATCTATAAATAGAGATAAATTAAAGAATAAATGAATAGGTAATTTTAGTAGAACAGATGTGTTGGACTTGATTAATGTTACATAGGGGTGTTCGAAAAACACTATCAAGCGCTCAGGTGCTATTTTGTTCAAATTTTTATACCTCCTTAATGAGGCACAGTTTGGCAGCTAAAAGACCAAATCCGAGAACTGGTAGCCTGGTGATTGATAATAAGTAAACGTGATGTTCTTCAAATAACTCTGAGGGTTTTAAACTATGGTAGTTAAGATAAAAAAAGCTGTTATCCCTGTAGCAGGTCTAGGCACCCGTATGCTACCTGCCACTAAGGCGATCCCCAAAGAGTTACTGACGATCTATGACCGCCCTATCATAGAGCATGTTGTTCAAGAGGCAATAGCCGGTGGCATTACAGAAATTATATTGGTAACCCGTAGTGGCAAAGGTGCAATTGAGAACCATTTTGACGCCCACTATGAGCTTGAGCATCGGTTGGAGAAAAAGGGTAATGAGAAGATCCTTGGTTCGATTAAGAATATTCTACCGGAAGGGGTTAAAGTGACCTCCGTTCGGCAGAGCGATGCACTGGGTCTTGGCCATGCGGTGCTTTGTGCAAAACATCTTTTGAATAACGAACCTTTTGCGGTATTGTTGCCTGATGTTTTCATACTGGATAAAATATCACGTCCTAAAAATTACAGTTTTTCTCAGTTAATCAGAGCCTGGGATAAGACAGGTATTGGTCAAGTAATGGTAGAAACTGTAGGGCCAAATAAGGTAGAAAAGTATGGTATTGCTGATTTTGGTGGGGTCTCTGTAGAGCCATTTGAGACTATTAACTTACTGGGTCTTGTCGAAAAGCCCTCTTTAGGGAACGCACCCTCTAACTTAGCGGTTCTTGGCCGTTACATTCTTCCATTCAAGGTACTTGATTTACTCGGGAATACAGACGTTGGCATTGGTGGTGAAATCCAGTTGACTGACGCACTGGATGAATTGGTTAAGTTTGAAGGGCTGAATGCCTTTGAGACTGACGCTGAAGTCTTTGATTGTGGTAACAAGCAGGGTTTCTTGAGCGCAAATTTAGCGGTGGGTATGCGCGACCCTGATACCAAACAGTATATGAAGACGCTTATTGAAAAGAGTGGTTGGTAGGATTAAATAGTGGGTGATTAAATATATTTTGAAAACTCACTTTTCACTTTTTACTGTTAATATAAAACATTTTCGGTTTTTATTTGCTAAAGCTAAAGTGCATGTAAAACTAATAATTTTATATGCCCCTATGTTATTGTTGAATGCTATTTCTTTTTTAATACCGAAGAAAAAAGGATTATGGTTATTTAGCTCTTGGTTTGGTAAAAAGTATCTGGATAACCCCAAGTATATTTATCAAGAATTACTCAAAAATAAGGATGGTGTACAGCCGTATTGGCTCGTTAAAGATAAAGCCTTGCTGCGCAGATTAGAGGCTTTAGAATATCCAGTATTAAATGCTTTCAGTGTTAAAGGTATCTGGCTACAACTTAGAGCTGAAGTGGTTGTTTTTACGCATAGTGTTTGTAGTGAATTTTTACCATGCTTAATAGCAGCTCAAACAAAAAGGATACAGACATGGCATGGTATTCCAATTAAAAAATAGGTTTTGATAATCAAAATCCAAACGAGGGTCAGGGTAAGAAGATTCGTTTTCTTCTCCCATTTCTTAGGGAAGATTACGATTTAGTTACTGCAGTTAGTGTGGAAGATAAAAAGACTTATCACTCAGCATTTAGAACTCCTCTTGAAAAAATAAGGATAACTGGATACCCAAGAAATGATGAGGTGTTCAGGTGCTCTAAAAATAATAATAAGGTCGCAGATGGTAATTTGAAAATAATTTATATGCCAACGTTAAGAGGTGGTATAAATGATGAATTTGATTTGCTCTCAAATACTTATTTTGATTTTGAGACTATTGACAATCAGCTGAACTCACTTAATGCGACATTATTTATAAAGTTACATCCAGTTCAGGTTTTTACCTAAAAAGATGAAGAATTAATTAATAGTTCAAAAAACATTCAAGCTCTATTTAATGATGATGATATATATGGATCATTAGGAAAATATGATGTGTTGATTGCGGATTACTCAGGTATATTTTTTGATTTTTTGATTTCAGGAAAGCCAATCATTATGGCTCCTATAGATTATGATAATTATCTAAAACACGATAGGGCGGTTTACTACGAATACCACAGCATATGTCCTACGTCACCATGTAATAATTGGAAAGAAATAATTAAATCCATTAAATTATTAACGCACGAGAGAAATATTCCAAATCGTTATTATGAGATACAAAAAAAGTTCCATAAATATAATGATGATAAGAGTTCAGAAAGGGTAATAGAGGAAATCAAAAGATTAGTATTATAACTGACGGAACTGCTAGAATTGGCGTCATTCCGGCAGTCTTTAGCCGGAATCCATAAGACTTAAGACTGCTCTTTACCTTTTGACTGTTTCAAGACTGCCCTTTATACTTGTATTGTAAGCATGGTGGGCCGTTAGCGTATTTAATATAAAATTATAATTAACAAACAATAGAGTGATGAATAAAAAAATGAAAGGGATAATCTTAGCGGGTGGTTCGGGGACACGATTATATCCCTTAACACGTTCTTTAAGTAAGCAGCTCTTACCTGTTTATGATAAACCGATGATCTATTATCCACTGTCAGTATTAATGTTGGCAGGAATTCAAGACATTTTGATTATTACCACATTTAACGATCAGCCGTCATTTATTAATTTGTTAGGTTCCGGTAGTCAGTGGGGCTTAAATATAAGCTATAAGGTTCAACCCAACCCTGATGGTTTAGCACAGGCTTTTATCATCGGTGAAGAGTTTATTGGTAACGATCATGTTAGCTTAGTTTTAGGTGATAATATTTTTCATGGTAACGGTATGGATAAACTTTTAGAAAATGCTATACAACAAGAAAAGGGTGCTAGTATTTTTGGTTATTATGTAAAAGATCCAGAACGTTATGGCGTTGTTGATTTTGATAGTAATGGTCATGCAATAGGCCTTGAAGAAAAACCAGAAAAACCAAAAAGTAATTACGCGGTAACAGGTTTATATTTTTACGATAATGATGTAGTCGAAATTGCAAAAAATATTAAGCCCTCTCATCGTGGTGAACTTGAAATAACTGACGTGAATAAAGTTTACCTGGAACGTGGCGATTTAAATGTCCAAGTGATGGGGCGAGGTTATGCCTGGTTAGATACAGGCACGCATGCTTCATTATTACAAGCATCAAACTTTATTCAGGTAATGGAAGAATGTCAGGGATTAAAAGTCGCCTGTCCAGAAGAAATTGCCTACAGGAAAGGATTTATCGATGCCGCACAAGTTGAGAAACTGGCAGGTCACTTGTTGAAAAGTGGTTATGGTCAATATTTATTGTCGTTGTTAAAACAAGATATAGCACTTTAAACTTTAATGAAAGTTATAGAAACAAATTTACCCGGCGTTGTTGTTCTTGAGCCAAAACTTTTTAGAGATAAACGCGGTTTTTTTCTAGAAACTTATCGTGAAGATATTATGCAAAAGTCTGGTATTGATGCTAAGTTCGTTCAGGATAACCACTCTCGCTCATCAATAGGGGTATTACGTGCACTACATTATCAGTTGAAACAAACACAAGGTAAGTTAGTACGCGTTGTAACCGGTTCAATTTTTGATGTTGCGGTAGATGTTCGACTTGGCTCTCCATCTTTCGGTCAGTGGTACGGAACAGAGTTGAATGAAGAGAATATGCGTATGATGTATGTTCCTCCTGGTTTCGCACATGGTTTTGTGGTGTTATCAGAAACAGCTGATTTTATTTATAAATGTACCGATTATTACCATCCAGAATCAGAGCAAGGCATTGCTTGGAATGACCCTAATATTGGTATTGATTGGGGTATATCATCGATCGATTCAGATATTGTTCTTTCTGAAAAAGATGTAAATAATGTTCTGTTAAAAGATCAGCCAACTGAAAAATTACCGGCTTATGAAAACTTCACGACGGATAATGAAAAAAAAGCAGCAAAGTAACGGTGAAGATTTTAATTACAGGTGCACAAGGTCAGGTAGGCAAAGAATTAAAGACTGTTGCAAATGAACAAGGTTTTACAGTTATTGCAGCGGGCCGTAATGAGTTAGATGTAACTAAACTAGAAAAGGTTAAAAGTTATATCCAATCTAAAAATGCCGATATTGTTATTAATGCAGCCGCTTACACTGCGGTGGATAAAGCCGAAGAAGAGCAAGATATTGCTTATGCAATCAATCGTGATGGCGCATCAAACTTAGCAAGGGCCAGTAAAGAACAAAATATTCCATTACTACATATTTCAACGGACTATGTTTTTGACGGAAGCCAGGCAGATGCTTACTGTGAAAATGATGCCGTTTCTCCATTAGGCATATATGGCGCAAGTAAATGGCAAGGTGAGGAAGCTATTAGAGAAGAATTAGCACAACACATTATTTTACGCGTTGCATGGGTCTTTGGCGCACAAGGTGATAACTTTGTAAAAACCATGTTGCGCTTAGAGCAAGATCAATATGAGTTAAATGTGGTCGCCGATCAATTTGGTGGGCCATCACCCGCAAAAAATATAGCAGAAACATTAATCGCTTTAGCAACACAATATCAAAAAAATAAAACCTTAGAGTGGGGTACGTACCACTATTGCGGAACGGAAAAAACAAACCGGTATGACTTTGCCAAAAAAATATTCAAGCAAGCAAAAGAACAAGGATTAATTGAAAAAGAGATAAAGGTTAATGCAATTACAACAGCAGAATATCCAACACCGGCAAAAAGACCCGCTAACTCAATGCTAGATTGCTCAAAAATAAAAAATACCTTTGGTATAGAAATGCCTTCTTGGAAAGAAGCGCTAAACCAAGTATTAACAGAATTAAAATAACCTATAAAATAATATAGTGATAAAACATGAGTGACAATAAACATTACACACCCAAAAACCTGCTTGTCACCGGCGGCGCAGGCTTTATCGGCACAAACTTTGTCCATTACTGGTTAAAAAGATATCCAGATAACCGTGTCGTTGTGTTAGATGCATTAACTTATGCAGGTAATGTAGAAAACTTAAAATCTGCAGAAGATAATTCAAACTTCCGTTTTGTAAACGCAAATATTTTAGATTACGAAAACACCATCAAATTATTACGCGAAGAAAAAATCGATACCATTGTTCACTTCGCTGCTGAATCTCATGTTGACCGCTCAATAACCGGCCCAGATGCGTTTATAGAAACAAATGTAAAAGGTACGCATGAATTATTAAAAGCGGCCAAAACATACTGGTTAGATGAAAATCCAGATATGCAACACTTGTTCCAGCATATCTCAACAGATGAAGTGTACGGTACACTAAAACCAAATGATCTACCGTTTAGAGAAGATACCCCTTACGCACCCAACTCACCGTATGCAGCAAGTAAAGCGTCATCGGATTTTTTTGTGCGCTCTTATCAAGAGACCTATGGTTTAAATACCAATATCTCAAACTGTTCAAATAACTATGGTCCGTATCAGTTTCCGGAAAAATTAATACCATTAGTGATAACAAATATATTAGAAAGCAAAGCCTTACCCATTTATGGCGATGGTCAGCAAATTCGCGACTGGTTATATGTAGACGACCATGAAAAAGGGATAGATCTCATGATCCGTAATGGAAGGAGAGGTGAACCGTATAATATTGGTGGCATAAACGAATGGGCGAACATTGATATCGTAAATTTGGTTTGTGACTTAGTAGACGAAAAGGTTAGTGAAAGTGATGCATTTAAAAAAAAATACCCCAACGCACCTGTATGCCAAGGTAAAAAAGCACGCGAATTGATTACCTATGTAAAAGATCGCTTAGGCCATGATCGCCGCTATGCCATAGACCCTGGAAAAAGCAACAATGAGTTAGGTTATAAACCAATAGAAAGCTTTGAAACGGGAATTAATAAAACAGTGGATTGGTATTTGAATAATGAACGCTGGTGGCGTGCAGTAATGTCCGGTGAATATCAAAATTGGATTAAGCAACAGTATGCAGAAAAATAATAGGTAAGAATAATGAATGTATCTGTATTTGGAATCGGATATGTTGGACTTGTTCAGGCAGCAGTATTAGCTGACGCCGGTCATCATGTTATCTGTATCGATGTCGATGAGACCAGAGTGGAAAACCTGAAAAAAGGGATCATTCCGATTTATGAGCCCGGTTTAACGCCTATCGTTGAAGAAAATTACAAACTTGGCCGTCTTGAATTTACAACCGATGCAAAAGTAGGTGTGGAACATGGCGATATTCAGTTTATAGCCGTTGGAACACCGCCAGATGAAGATGGTTCTGCAGATCTTAAATATGTATTAGCCGTCGCAGAAACGATTGCTACTAATATGATTAGTCCTAAAATTATTGTCGATAAAAGTACTGTGCCTGTAGGTACTGCAGACAGAGTTAAAAATAAAGTGTCAGAAATTCTAAAAAAGCGTTCTCTCATACTCGACTTTCACATTGTTTCCAATCCTGAATTTCTAAGAGAAGGCTCAGCAGTACAGGATTGTCAGAAACCAGATCGCATCATTGTCGGTGCTGATAACAGTGATGTTGTCGATACACTTCGTGAGCTCTACGCACCCTTTAATCGTAATCATGATCGTATGATAATTATGGATGTCAAAAGTGCCGAGCTCACGAAGTATGCTGCTAATTGTATGCTTGCTACCAAGATCAGTTTTATGAATGAGATGGCTAACCTGGCAGAAAAACTAGGAGCTGATATAGAATCTGTTCGCCATGGAATAGGTTCAGATAGTCGAATTGGTTATCAATTTATCTATCCTGGCTGTGGTTATGGTGGTTCGTGTTTCCCTAAAGATGTACAAGCCTTAATTAAAACGGCTGACTCAATTGGTTACAGCTCCGAAATTTTAAAATCAGTTGAAGCGGTTAATTGTCGTCAAAAAGAAAAGTTATTCGAAAAAATCAGTAAACATTATAATGGCGATCTTAAAGGAAAAACATTTGCATTATGGGGCTTGAGTTTCAAACCTAACACAGATGATATGCGTGAAGCACCAAGTCGCGTCTTGATAGAGTCACTTTGGAACGCAGGCGCAAAACTACAAGCTTATGATCCGGAAGCAATGAAAGAGTGTCTGCGTATCTATGGGAAACGTGATGATCTTACGTTAATGGAAACACAAGAATTGGTTCTTAAAGACGCAGATGCTCTCATCATTGTTACTGAATGGAAACATTTTAAGGCGCCTGATTTCGATCTTATTTTAAAGTTATTAAAGGCACCTGTTATTTTCGATGGACGTAATTTATTTGAACCTAAACGGCTCGAAAAGCAAGGTATTACTTATTACTCCATTGGACGGAAATAGTAAAAAATGAATAAAATTAGTCGCACGGATTTCACTTACATTGTAATTATATTATGAAAACGACCTATTTAAAAATCTATAATATACTCACTCTATCCGAACGTCGTGGAGTATTGGTATTGTTTGCTCTTATGATAGTGGGAATGATCTTGGAAACATTGGGCATTGGTTCACTTATTCCTGCAATAACACTTATGATGCAAGATGATCTTGTTAGTAAGTATCCTGCAGTGGCGTCAATGGTTAACTTTATGGGTAACCCCTCGCAAAAAGAGTTAATCGCGGTGGCTATGCTTGGTCTTGTGGGTATTTATCTCTTTAAAAACCTTTTTCTTGCATTTCTTGTATGGAAGCAAACGCATTTTACATTTGAAGTACAAGCTAATATTTCTCAACGGTTGTTTACAATTTATTTACAACAGCCGTATACGTTTCATTTACAACGAAATTCGGCAGAACTGATTCGAAATTTGACTGGTGAAGTGAATATTTTCACGACAGTGTTGACCAGTACGCTTATGCTGTTCACCGAACTTTTGGTTATTATCGGTATTACTACTCTACTATTTTTAGTCGAACCAATAGGTGCGTTGATTGTGATGGTGGTACTTGGGGGGGCGGCTTGGAGCTTTCATCGCGTGACGCGTGAACGTATATCCCGATGGGGTGTAGAGCGTCAGCATCATGATGGCTTACGTATTCAGCATTTACAACAAGGATTGGGTGGTGCCAAAGACGTTAAGTTGCTCGGTCGCGAGAGTGGTTTTTTGATGCGGTTTCATACGCACAATATTAACAGTGCTCGTGTGTGGAAGCTTCAGATTACACTTCAGAACTTTCCACGGCTGATATTTGAGCTGCTTTGTGTTGCTGGCTTGGCAATTCTGGTACTTACTATGCTTATGCAAGGGCGAGATATGACAAGCATCATTCCTACTCTTGGGCTATTTGCCGCCGCCGCCTTCCGTCTGATGCCTTCAGCAAACCGTATGCTGACTTCAGTACAAAATCTGCGTTATAGTTTGTCAGTCGTCAATATGCTTTATGAAGAAATTAATCTGACTACACCAGAGCCTGCCAACCAACAAACCCGTGTTTCAGAAGTTTTCAACAATGAACTGAGCCTAACCAATATCACATATCATTATCCTGCAACCACATTTCCTGCACTTGATGGTATCTCAATTAAAATACAAAAAGGTGAATCTGTTGGTTTTATCGGTTCAAGTGGTTCGGGTAAAAGTACTTTGGTTGATTTAATTTTAGGTCTTCTCACCCCCAGTGCTGGACATGTTAACGTAGATGGGTATGATATTCAGGTGGCCTTGCGTCAATGGCAGGATCAAATAGGGTATGTCTCACAGGCTATTTACCTGACTGATGATACATTTCGGCGTAATATCGCTTTTGGTTTACCCGATGAACAGATTGATGATGCTGCCGTTAAGCTTGCCATCCAGGCTGCGCAATTGGAGGATTTTGTTTCCAGCCTATCTGATGGAATGGAAACTATAGTTGGTGAGAGAGGGGTTCGTATTTCTGGAGGGCAACGTCAACGAATTGGTATAGCCAGAGCTCTGTATCACGATCCTGAGGTTCTAGTATTGGATGAAGCTACCAGCGCACTTGATACCGCAATTGAAAATGATGTAATGCAAGCTGTTATGGCGCTGCATGGTAAAAAGACAATTATTATTGTAGCACACAGGCTTTCAACAGTAGAACATTGCGATAGACTGTATCGGTTAGAACAAGGCAAGATAGTCGAAAACGGTTCGCCAAAAGAAATACTTCAGTTCAAATAGAAAATTTGTTCTGAACATTTATTCTTGTAAGCAAAATTCAAATTTTATTTAGAAATAAAGTTTTAATAATATGAAAACAAAATTTAAAAAAATTCTTGTTACTGGCTCAGAAGGTTTTATAGGTTCACACCTAACTGAAGCCTTGGTTCGGGCTGGTTATGATGTGACGGCCTTTGTGCTTTACAACTCATTTAATTCATGGGGTTGGTTAGATCATTGTGGAGATGATGTAAAAGGAAAATTCAAAGTTTTTACTGGAGATATTCGTGATCCATATGGTGTGCGCACAGCAATGAAAGATTGTGATGCCGTATTGCATTTGGCTGCACTAATTGCGATACCTTTTTCGTATCATTCACCCGATACTTATGTTGATACAAACATTAAAGGTACATTGAATGTTGTCCAGGCTGCCCGCGATCTTGGAATAAGTAAAGTGGTTCATACTTCTACAAGTGAAGTTTATGGGACCGCTCTATTTGTCCCAATTACAGAAGAGCATCCTTTGCAAGGTCAGTCACCGTATTCAGCAAGTAAGATTGGTGCAGATCAGATAGCTCTTTCATTTCATAAATCATTCGATACACCTGTTACTGTTTTACGTCCATTTAATACTTATGGACCACGTCAATCAGCTCGTGCGGTAATCCCGACTATTATCACTCAATTGGCAAGTGGAAACCGCAAGATTAAATTAGGCTCAGTGCTTCCTACTCGTGATTTCAATTATGTTGCAGATACTGTTAGAGGTTTTATATCTGCTCTTGAAAGTGATTTAGGTATAGGTGATGTTATTAATATAGGCAGCAGTTTTGAAATTTCAATTGGCGATGCCGCACATACTATAGCTGAAGTGATGGGAGTTGACGTTGAATTTAAAACTGATGAACAGCGTCTGCGACCAGAAAAGAGTGAAGTAGAGAGGTTGTGGGCCTCGAATGATAAGGCTCGAGATTTATTAGGGTGGCAACCTGAATATGGAGGGCTGGAAGGTTTTCGCCGTGGCGTAATAGAAACAGCAGATTGGTTTAGTGATCCCCAAAATTTGTCAACCTATAAAACTAATATTTACAATCTATGAATACGAATCAAACATCATCGCTGGCTATTCAGGTAGTTGACGCAATAAAACATGTAGTCGGTTCAGCTTCGGTGAGTTTACATGAACCTTGTTTTGTGGGGAATGAGTGGTTATATCTTAAGGAGTGTCTCGACTCAACCTATGTTTCTTCAGTAGGTAAATTTGTTGACCGTTTTGAAGCCGAACTCGCTAGTTATACTGGCGCAAAATATGCAGTAGCGGTTGTAAATGGTACGGCGGCATTACATGTGTCTTTGTTATTAGCAGGTGTACAGCAAGGTGATGAGGTACTTATTCCTGCTTTGACTTTTATCGCTACGGCAAATGCTGTTTCCTATTGTGGTGCAAAACCACATTTTGTCGAAAGTGAAATGACTACTTTAGGAATGGATCCTAAAGCTCTACGAAACTATCTAAATAGTATTTCTGAAATTCGTAATGAACAATGCGTAAATCTCAAAACAGGTAGTGTGATTCGAGCAATAGTACCCATGCATACTTTTGGGCATCCTGTCGATATCGGAGGATTGTTAGGTGTTGCTAAAGATTTTCATTTGGTTTTAATTGAAGATGCTGCAGAGTCACTAGGAAGTACTATTAATGGAAAACATACGGGCACGTTTGGTTTGATGGGCACGCTAAGTTTTAATGGTAATAAGACTATTACAACTGGTGGTGGTGGTGCTATCCTCACAAATGATTCAGAGTTAGCTAAAAGAGCGAAATATTTAACTACGACGGCTAAAGAGCCTCATCGATTGGAATATGTGCATGATGAAATTGGATATAACTATCGGTTACCCAATTTAAATGCTGCTCTGGGCTGTGCTCAACTTGAACAATTACCTGAATTCTTAAACTTGAAACGAAATCTATTTCAACAATATCAAGAAGCTTTTGCAAAAATACCTAACACTCAAATTATCACCGAACCAAATGACTCCCACAGTAATTTTTGGTTGCAAACACTTTTATTGAATGAATCAATCGAGAATCAACGTGATGATATATTATTGGCTACAAATGATGCCGGTTTTATGACTAGGCCTATATGGAAATTAATAAATCAATTAAAACCGTATCAAAAATGTCAATCAATGGAATTGCCAATAGCTGAGTCGTTGTCACGTCGACTAATTAATTTACCTAGTAGTCCGCAAATTATGATGGAAAATTCAGCATGACGATCGAACCCATTTTATTATTTGGTGCTGGTGGTCATGCTAAATCATGTATTGATGTTATAGAGCAGGAAGGTCGTTTTAATATAATCGGTCTGGTAGGAAAGAAAGATGAAGTAGGTAGTTCAATACTTGGTTATCCAATTATTGGGACTGATGCCGATTTGTCTGCATTAATTAATAAAAGTCAAAATGCGATAATTACAATTGGACAAATTAAGTCTCCAGAACCGCGAATACATCTATTTAATTTATTAAAACAAAATGGCTTCAATTTACCCAAAATTATATCACCCAAAGCATATGTTTCTGCTCACGCAACAGTAGGCTCAGGGACAGTTGTTTTTCATGGGGCAATTGTAAATGCCGGAGCTAATATAGGTGATAATTGTATTATCAATACTCAGTCATTAGTTGAACATGATGCGATAATTAATGAGCATTGCCATATATCAACGGGTGCGATTGTTAATGGCACCGCGCTTATTGGCACGGGTTCTTTTATCGGCAGCGGGTGTGAAATACGTGAGGGGATAAGTGTTGGCGAGCAAAGTGTTATTGGTATGGGGCAGAAAGTTATTATTGATTGTGATAATAGAACTCAGTTGCCACAACAAAAGGAGCGATTTTGAAAACTCTGATAATCGCTGAAGCTGGTGTAAATCATAATGGTGATTTGGATTTAGCCAAGAGACTAATTGAGGTTGCTGCAGAAGCGGGCGCTGATCTAGTTAAGTTTCAGACCTTCAGTGCTGATCGACTTGCGACAAAATACGCAAGCAAAGCTGAATATCAAAATCAGACTACGGACAACAGCGAATCACAGCTAGAAATGCTTCGGAATTTAGAACTCACATATGGGATGCATGAAAAATTGATATCGCATTGCATTAAATGTGGTGTTGGTTTTTTTTCAACAGGTTTTGATATCAAGAGTATTGAAATTCTTGTTGAGTTAGATACTGGGCTTTTTAAGATTCCTTCTGGTGAGATTACTAATTTACCCTATCTTCGTCATATCGCAAGTTATAATAAACCAGTGATTCTTTCAACAGGCATGTCGACATTAGATGACATTGAAGCTGCTTTAAATGTATTGATAACAAATGGAACAAGGCGTGAGCAAATTACAGTTCTTCATTGTAATACCGAATATCCTACGCCGATGAATGATGTCAATTTAAATGCTATGAATAGTATAGGTGAAAAATTCGATGTTGCGATTGGTTATTCTGATCATACACAAGGCATTGAGGTTGCAATTGCAGCCGTAGCTTTAGGTGCTACTGTCATTGAGAAACACTTTACTCTTGATCGTAATCTTGCAGGGCCGGATCAAAGTACGAGTTTGGAACCTGATGAATTAAAATTAATGGTCAAGTCAATTCGTAATATAGAACAGGCTCTGGGAGATGGTGTAAAGCGTCCCAGCCAAAGCGAAATTAAAAATATATCAATTGCACGCAAATCAATTGTAGCGGCATCGGATATTAGAAAAGGTGAAATTTTTACTGATAAGAACCTTGCAATAAAGCGCCCCGGTACCGGTATATCACCTATGCGGTGGGATGAGGTTATAGGACGCGCAGCGGTACGAGATTTTGCGGCAGATGAGTTGATTGAGCTATGAATCGAAAAATTTGTGTTATTACAGGCACTCGTGCCGAATATGGCTTGTTGCGCTGGGTGATGCAGGGTATTAAAGACGATGCCGATTTAAAGCTACAAGTTATAGCTACTGGTATGCACCTGTCACCTGAGTTTGGTCTTACCTATAAGGCTATAGAGGCGGATGGTTTTGATATTGACCGCAAGGTTGAAATACTCACCAGTTCTGATACGCCAGTAGGTATAGCTAAATCAATGGGCCTAGGCATGATTGGTTTTGCTGATGCCTTAAACGATCTGAACCCCGATTTAATTGTTATCTTGGGTGATAGATTTGAGATTTTTTCAGCAGTAGCAACCGCGCTGGTGGCTCGCATACCGGTGGCGCACTTGCACGGTGGTGAGACCACTGAGGGTGCTTTTGACGAAGCGTTTCGTCACTCAATTACTAAGATGTCACATTTCCATTTTGTGGCAGCAGATGAATATAAGCAGCGAGTAATTCAACTAGGTGAACAACCGGAGCATGTGTTTTTAGTGGGTGGGCTGGGTGTTGATAACATTAAACGGCTACAGTTGCTTGACCGCAATGCATTAGAAGCTGATTTGAGTTTTAAGTTTGACAAAAAAAATCTACTCATCACCTTTCACCCAGTTACGCTAGAAACGTCCAGTGCAGTAACGCAAATGCAAGCGTTATTAGCAGCGTTGGCCAAATTAGAAGACATACAACTTATTTTCACCATGCCCAATGCCGATACTGATGGTAGAGCGTTGATTAAAATGGTGGAGAAATTTGCATCGCAACATTCTAACGCTCATGCTTTTAAATCACTTGGGCAATTGCGTTACTTGTCATGCATAGCTCAAGTAGATGGTGTTGTGGGTAATTCATCTAGTGGATTACTCGAAGTGCCTAGCTTTAAAAAAGGTACGATTAACATTGGAGATCGTCAGTGGGGGCGGTTGCAAGCCGCCAGTGTTATTAATTGCGAACCAAATCAGAAAAGTATAGCCGATGGAATCAATATGCTGTATTCGCCTGAATTTCAGGTAAATTTAAGCCAAGTGTCTAATCCTTATGGCGAGGGTGGTGCTAGTGAAAAAATAGTGAGTACATTAAAAATTATTAATATTAAAAATATCGTTAAGAAAGTTTTTTATGATTTATCTAATCCTAATTTTGGTCGTAACAAGTGAATACTACTGAAGAAATATGGCTTCAAGCTATCCTCCCAGAAAACTCAACTATTGGGCAAGCGATACGCAACCTTGATCAAGTCGGTATTAAGATCGTAATGGTGGTGGACAAAGGTAATAAGCTGATAGGTACCATTTCAGATGGCGACATACGCCGTGGTTTGCTTAACGGCTTGGATCTCAATGACCCCCTCGATAGGCTTGTAAATTACAATGCGCTGGTGGCTCCGCCAGAGATGGCGCGCGACATGGTGATGCAGTTGATGGTGGCTAATAAAATCCAGCAGATTCCTGTGGTGGATGACCAGCAACAACTCGTAGGCTTGCATCTGTGGGATGAAATGTCCACATTACCTGCACGCGCTAATTTGATGGTGATTATGGCGGGTGGTAAGGGCACGCGATTAATGCCACATACGCAAAAGTGTCCTAAGCCAATGGTACTAGTGGCTGATAAGCCAATGCTAGAGCACATTATAGAGCGTGGCAAACTAGAAGGCTTCAATCACTTTGTCCTGGCTATTCATCACTTGGGTCACCTTATAGAAGCCCACTTTGGCAATGGCGAATGGCTAGGAGTAAAAATTGATTATTTGCGTGAGCAATCCCCACTAGGCACTGCTGGCGCATTGAGCTTGCTAAACCCTAGGCCAGACGCACCATTTGTAGTGACTAATGGCGATGTAGTTACCGATATACGTTATGGCGAATTATTGGATTTTCATAATCGCTACCAAGCAAGCGCTACCATGGCGGTGCGCGTCCACGAATGGCAACATCCGTTTGGCGTAGTAAAAACGCAAGGCGTTGAAGTGGTTGGGTTTGAAGAAAAACCAGTAGCGCGCAGCCATATTAATGCGGGTGTCTATGCGCTATCACCAGAGGTTCTAAATGAATTAATAGCAGAGGCGCCGTGTGATATGCCTATGTTATTTGAACGATTACAAGCAAAAGCTAAAAGGACTGTGGCATATCCAATGCATGAGCCATGGCTGGATGTGGGCAAGCCTGAAGATTTATTGCAGGCAAACGCAGATATTAACTAATTAGAGCCGAAAGTTATGATAATGAAGAAAAATTTTATGGATGATGGGTTGCTGAGTGTATAGGTTCAAACCTAATGGATTGTAAATTAACTGTAGCTATCGTTGATTACGAGATGGGAAACATTAAATCAATAGAGAATGCGATTAACTATATCGGCGACTTTAATATAAAAATAACAGCTGATGGTGATTCGATACTTCAGGCAGATATTATCATTTTACCCGGAGTTGGAGCTTTTCCTGATGCGATGCAAAAGCTTAAGGAGCGAAATCTTGTTGCTGTGCTAAACGAAGCGGTGATAACCAATAAGACGCCAACTTTAGGTATTTGCTTAGGAATGCAGCTGCTCTTTGATAGTTCAGAAGAGAAGGTGGTAACTGATGGTCTTGGTTGGATTCCAGGTAAAGTGGTCTATATGGAGCCTAAGGGCAATTTACGAGTACCGCATATAGGATGGAATTCTCTAATTTTGAGTGAATATGATTCGCTATTTAGCTTCTTGGATCATGACAAAGATTTTTACTTCGTTCATAGCCTTTATGTTCAATGTGCGGATAATCATGTTCTCGCCAGATTTCAATATGGAGACGCAATGGTTGCGTCTGTTAAAAAAGACAATATCGTTGGTATGCAATTTCATCCAGAGAAAAGCCAAAAAAATGGATTGACGGCATTGAGATCGTTTTTTGACTGGGCGCAAACAATAAAGAGTACGCACCATGCTTAAAACCCGACTAATTCCTTGTATTATCACTAAGGGAGATCTGGTGGTGCAAAGTTTTGGTTTTAATCGTTACTTGCCTATTGGCGATGTCAGGACTGCTATAGAATTTTTTGTAAATTGGGACGTTGATGAAATAGTTGTCATGGATATAGATGCTTCCATTACAGGTCAGGAGCCTAATGTAGAGCTAGTCGAGTGGGCAGCGAAGGCTTGCTTTGTGCCGCTTGTAGTCGGTGGAGGCATCAAGACCATAGGGCATATTCAACGATTGCTTAAAGCTGGAGCTGACAAAGTATGCATAAACTCCATAGTGAGAGACAAAATATCTTTTGTTACTGAAGCATCAAATATGTTTGGGGATCAATGCATAACGGTTTCAGTTGATGTTGTGAAAGAGAATGGTGAATATAAAGCCTTTGATTATAGGGACTCCAAATCTTTTGGTTCAGATTTGGCGGAACATTTAAAAGAAATCGAACAAGCTGGGGCGGGTGAAATTTTACTTAATTCCGTAGATCGCGATGGTTCGCGCGAAGGTTATGATTTAGAACTTCTGAAACGTTTTAGTTCCTTGGTTAATATACCAGTGATAGCTTTGGGTGGCGTTGGCCGTTTTGAACATCTGGCCGATGCTGTTCTAGTTGGCGGTTGTCACGCAGTCGCTGCCGCGAATATTTTCCAACACATGGAGCACAGTACGATAGCGGCTAAAGCGCAAATGCTAAGTTCGGGGTTAGATGTGCGATTAATTTCAGAGGTAAAATATGAAAATTTTGCTTTAGATTTTCTAGGGCGTCCATTCTAACGTGGGTCAGTAATGAAGTTTTGTGATAGGTGTTTATATCCTGAAAACCATGCTTTGAATATTGTATTCGATAGTAGTGGTGTCTGCAGCGGCTGTCGGGTTCACGAAGAAAAATATGTAATTAACTGGAGCGAGAAAGAGGAAGAGTTAAGTGATTTGTTGTCTCAGTACAAAAATCGGCCTGGGAGTTCATATGATTGCGTTATTCCAGTAATTGGCTCGGGAGATGACTTCTTTGTTGTTGATTTGGTGAAAAACAAGTTCAGTCTAAATCCTTTACTCGTGACCTACAATACTCATTTCAGCACTAAAGTCGGCATCAGGAATTTGGCTCGCCTAATTAGTGAACTTGATTGCGACCATCTATACTCAACAATTGGTCCCGATACGATTAAGGAAATTACCAAAATCACTCTTAAAAAGTTTGGCGATATGTACTGGCATGTATTAGCTGGAAGTCAGACATTTCCCGTTCAGGTTGCAACAAAACTTGACATACCATTGATCATTTGGGGTGTGAATGGGTGGCTCGATCAAGTTGGAATGTTTAGTCATTTGGACCGTGTCGAGATGACAAAAAAAGTAAGAAAAGAGCATGTAATGCGAGGGTTTGATGCGGAGGCATTGATTGGCGAATCAAAAAACGTAACTAAGAAAGATCTTCAAGCGTTTACCTATCCTACAGACGTGCAGCTAGAAAAATCACGAGTTCGTGGACTTTATGTAGGCAATTATGTTTTTTGGGATTCGCAAAAACAAATTGAAAATGCCATCGAAAATTTTGGTTATGAAACCTATGTTCAGGAACGTACTTACAATAGCTATGAATCGATACATTGCTTTAATAATGCGAGCGTCCATGACTATGTCAAGTATCTTAAACTTGGTTATGGCAAGGTTTGTGATCATGTTGCCCGCGATATTCGCCTTAAACGATTATCTAGGCAGCAAGGGTTGGCGCTTATCGGTCGATACCTTACAGTAAAACCAAAAGCTCTCGTTATTTTCTTAGATTGGCTTGGGATTTCTGAAAATGATTTCATTGAACTAATTAACCCACATAGAGACCTTTCAGTTTGGACGCTAAATGCTGAAGGCAATTGGCTTTTGAAGGATAGCGTATTGGACCTCCAGCTATCGTTAGTTTCAGAAAATGAACTTGAGGCCGTGGATCCTCGAGAATATAAGTTAACAGAGCTACTTGAAGAAGAGAGCTCTTCGAATGAATATATTTTGTTGGGTAGAACTTACATGGATGAACGGAATTTCAAGGCCAAGGAAGGCTAATAGATGAAATTTTGCTCTAATTGTGTGATGCCTGATACCAAGCCTGGGATTTGGCTAGATGATAGAGGCTTCTGTAATGGCTGCAGGTCAAAGGAAATAAAGAACAAAATAGATTGGGACGATAGATATAAAGACCTAGAAGCCATCGTGGATAAAATAAAAAAAGCTGAGCACCCATTTTATGACTGCGTTGTCCCTGTTAGTGGAGGTAAAGACAGTTGGTATCAGGCGGCTATATTGGCGGAGCATTTTGGTTTAAAAGTCCTGTGCGTCACCCTCGGCGCTCATTTGCCAACGACAGAGGGGATCGAAAACCTAAATAATATGATTAAAGATCTAAATGTTGATCATATTAAAGTGACGATAAAACCAAGTGTCTTTCGTCAAATCCGGAGAAAATGTTTTGTTCGTCAGGGCGAACCCAACTGGGCAGAGCACTGCGCTATGTTTTCAAGCGTGGTTAATACAGCGCTGATTTATGAGGTTCCACTGGTTGTTTGGGGTGAAGACATCGCTTTTGAGTTCGGGGGACTGCAGCGGAGTGATAGTAGCCCGACAGCGATTGAAATTGATAAAAGCGACTTGACCAAAGAAAAAACAGTATTCGATTGGTTAGATGACGATGTTTCTGAGCGCGATATATTTTTCTATAAGTATCCAGATTATGAAAAGTTAAAGAGTGCTGGCGTAAAGAGTATTTATCTGGGGCACTTCCTGAAGTGGTACGGTCGTCAGAATTATGAATTTGTAAAGAAGCGAGGCTTTGTTGGTAGAAAGCTAGGCCCCTTACCTGGGAACTACCTAGATTATGACAATATTGATGAAAAACTATGCGAGATCAATATTTGGTTTAAGTACCTTAAGTTTGGATTCTGGCGGTCTACTGATCAGACTTGTTACGATATCTGGAATGATAAATTAGACCGAGAGGACGCGGTTACTATTGTTAAATCTTTGCAAGATCAAAAGCCTTTTAATGATCTGGAAGACTTCTTGCTTTTTCACATGCTCACTATGGACGAATTTAATGAGGTTGTGGAACGGTTTAGGAATAAAGACATTTGGAGTTATGAATCTGGTGAGTGGCAGCTAAATACACCGCTTATCTAGGGGAATTAACTTTTTATTTATTTATTTTAAGACATTCTATTTGTGCAATATTGATAGAAATTTATAAAAAAGATAAACAGCTCTTAGGCGAAGTAAAAGAGAAACATCGAATGGCTGATTGCTTCTATGGTGGGTTAGGAATGCTTACTCTTATTGGACAAATTATATAGTGGGCTGTTTACTGTATCGGGAAAAAACTGGTGAAGCAGCATTACAAGTTATAAAGAGGTCGTATGCTGATTAATCGTATTCTAATAGTAGGCCATGGAAGTATAGGAAAGCGTCATTTGGGATTGGCTAGGAATTTTTTTCCTGATGCCGATATTCGAGTTTTAAGGCATGTGAAAAGCACATCAACGCCGGAAAACTCAAATGGCTGTTTTGATAATATTGAAGACGCATATAGCTTTGCCCCACAGTTAGCTGTGATTGCTAATCCAGCAACATTCCATATCGAAGTTGCACTCAAGCTGACAGAGCATGGTGTACATCTCTTGATAGAAAAGCCTATTGCAGCATCGCGAGAAAGTATCCTGCTATTGCTTGACCTATCGCGAAAAAATAACACTGTATTATTGGTTGGTTATAATCTACGATTTTTATCTTCGCTTCAAGAATTCCGCTCAGCTTTGCACTTACAAACAATCGGAAAGGTTCTTTCAGTGCGATGTGAGATAGGCCAATTTTTGCCTTCCTGGCGCCCTAATGCCGATTACAAGCAAGGGGTCTCTGCTCGCAGCATGCTGGGTGGTGGAGTTTTGCTAGAGCTCAGTCATGAAATTGATTATTTAAGATGGATATTTGGCGAAGTTGAATGGGTGACCGCCATACTTAGTCAGCAAAGTGATCTTGATATTGACGTAGAAGATACCGCACACCTTATTTTCGGGTTTACTACTAAAATAGTAGATAAAATTCAGTTGATCGCTTCAGTTAATCTTGATTTTATTCGGCATGATACCGCTCGCTTGTGCACAGCTATTGGGGATAAAGGTAGTCTACGTTGGGATGGTTTAGCGGGAACTGTTGAGCAATTTGATCTAGAGAGTAAAACTTGGGTTGAGGTTTTTCGTGATGAGGAGAAGGATAGTTACGTCTCTGAATGGAAACATTTTCTAAAGTGCATCTTAGGCTATGAGAAACCTCTTATTAGTGGCAGCGATGGTTTGAAAGTTCTAGAGATAATTGAAGCTGCTCGCCAGTCGTCATTAGATAAAGTGCAGGTGAAGGTTGTTTATGAAAAACCAAAAGAATAATACTTGAAAGCGGTAGCCTTTATATTTGCTCGAGGTGGCTCAAAAGGCCTGCCTGGAAAAAATGTGCGATTACTTGGTGGTAAGCCACTGATAGGATGGTCCATCGAGCACGCGCGAGCAGTGAAAAGAATTGAACGTGTCATTGTGTCTACTGATTGCCAAGAGATTGCCGATGTGGCGCGTCAATATGGTGCTGAGGTACCATTCATGCGGCCTAAAAAACTTGCACTAGACGACAGTCCAGAGTGGCTTGCGTGGCAGCATGCGCTTAACTACCTGAAAGAGACAGAAGGGATTTTCCCCAAGGTGATGATCTCTGTTCCAACAACAGCGCCATTACGCTCTGTCATTGATCTTAACAACTGTCTGGACGAATATGAAAAAAATGACGACGTTGACGTAGTTGTAACAGTCACGGAGGCTGCTCGTAGTCCTTATTTTAATATGGTTAAGAGAAATTCTGATGGCACTGTTGCTTTGGTTATTTCGCCCTCAATCACATTAATGCGACGGCAGGATGCACCTAGTGTGTACGATATGGCTACGGTCGCCTACGTGTTAAGACCTGAATTTGTTATGACACATCAATCCATTTTTGATGGAAAAGTTCGTGCAGTGCATGTGCCACGGGAACGTGCGATTGATATTGATACCTTGATTGACTTCAAAATGGCAGAGTTTTATTTATCACAAATAGGAAACAAAAGCTAATGACAGTTCAAGAATTGATGAATTTAAACGGTCGTCTTGCATTAATAACTGGGGCTGCAGGGCGTCTCGGTTCTGTAATGGCGGAAACACTTGCTGAACTAGGTGCAGATATAATTCTTGTTGATAGACCAGAGTCAGATTTCAATTCTTTAAGTGATTCATTAAAGATCCGCTGGGGGGTGAAAGTATGGGAATACCAATGCGATCTCGAAAATAATGAACAACGTATAAAATTGCTTGAAATGATTAAAAAAGAGCATAAAACGTTAAATATTCTTGTTAACAATGCTGCTCTTGTTGGAACCTTCGATTTAAAAGGTTGGGGTACAACGTTCGAGAATCAAACGGTAGAAACATGGCGGCGTGCACTAGAAGTCAATCTGACGGCACCATTTCATCTGTGTCAAGGGCTGGCTCCAATGTTAAAGGAGTCCATAGGGGCCAGCATCATTAATATAGGGTCAATATATGGTGAATCTGGGCCGGATTGGGGGTTATATGAAGGTACTGACATGGCCAATCCCGCTGCATATGGTGCATCCAAGGGAGGACTAATGCAGCTGACTCGCTGGCTTTCTACAACTTTAGCTCCAAAAATTCGTGTAAATGCTATTTCCCCTGGAGGTATATTTAGGGACCAGCCTCAAATATTCGTTAAACGATACGAAGAGAGAACACCTTTGGCGCGCATGGCAATAGAAGACGATTTTCGAGGTGCAATCGCATATTTGGCAAGTGATCTATCGCAATATATGACTGGACAAGTGTTGGCAGTTGATGGCGGTTGGTCGGTTTGGTGATAATAATTATGTTGAAGTGGAGAACAGATGGCGAATTCAAATCAACACTATTTTATAGTAAAAGTTAACACATGAGAAAACGAACAATACAAGACAAATTGGTAACAAAATTTCATCAATTTGGTATAAATTTACAGGCATAACTTTTTTAAAATATGAAAGATTTAAGTGTGGAAAGTCATACGAAAGTATTGAAGAAAACCCGTTAATAAGCATTATTATTCCAACATTTGACAGGGGGCAATTGTTGTGAGTCGTGCTCAATGTTGGTGCAGACCGAATGTCTGCCCTCAACCTCTGAAAATGGAATCCACCAGACTTCATTGTTCGGAACCAGTACCAAGTCGAATTAGCTGCAATCGCCCTCCGAGTAAAGCCTTGCCGTATTCTTAGTGGTGTGCCATTGGACGGTCTTGCCGTTCGGATTAACGCAGCCGGACTTGACCTGAATGGTGTGGAGCACATCGCCCCACTTGCTGATCATAAGGAAATTCCGATGAAAATCTGCATTGCAGGCAAGAACGAGATTAGTGTCATTGCCCTAAATATCGTGTTGAAGAGATATCGTCACGCCGACATCTGCGTTTGCCCAACGCAGGGTGACGATGGCATCTCAGGGTGGCAACCCTCCCTTGTCAAGCACGCTAAAGAATACGGAGTTGAAATTGTCAATTTGGAAGACTGTTATGAAATTGAGGATCTCGTATTCATAAGTGTGCAGTTTGACCAGATTCTCCGCCCAAACAGGTTTAGGACAAAACGACTCTACAATATTCATTACTCTAAGTTACCGTTCTATAAAGGATTGAGTCCAATTATCTGGGCCATCTTGAACGGTGAGCAAGAGTTCGGTGTGACGCTTCACGAAATCGACCATGGCATCGACACCGGCCCCATCATCGACCAGGATGTCTTTGAAATTACCGATAGGGATACATCGAGAGACGTTTATCTAGAATGCCAACAACGCGGCGCCGCGTTGTTGGACAGAAACTTGGATGCAATCGTCGAAAAGAGCTGCAAGTCGGAGCCACAAGAAAATTGGCCTTCCACATACTTCGAAAGCTATTCCGAGAGTCCCGATGCCTACAAACTCAACTTTCGAAAAACAGCCTTTCAGATTAGCTGCCAGGTTCGAGCGTTTTCGTTTCGCGAATACCAGGTTCCCAAATTAGATAACTTCTTGATCGGTAAGGTAATTGTTACGTCTGATCGCAGCTCGGGTAGATGCGGTGTCAGAGATAAGTTGTCCCAAGATCAACTCTTGGTTAGCACAATCGACTATGATTGCATCTTGGTTAGGGACCGAACCGAGGAGCTCTTTGGTTTTTCAGACTGTGACGACGATTCTTTGATCAGTACCTTGCTTGGCGCGGGATATTCCCTGAATACGAAGAATGGTAAAGGGTGGACGCCGTTGATGATTGCCTGTTACAATGGACAGAGAAATGTAGTAGAAAATTTGCTTAAGCACGGGGCAGACCCCAATGTGGCAAATACGAACGGAACCGTTCCCATCATGTATACCAAAGAGAGATTTGAAATCGATGGAGATCCAACCGTTTTGGATCTTCTTCTAAAACATAAGGCGGACTTGCATCGCCACGATCATTTTGGAAAAAACGTCTTTGATTACGCGAAACAAAACGGCCAAAAACGATTTCTTGAACAGTTCTCAGGATATTGAGTGATGTCTATAGAAAACTGTAAAATCATTGACTTGCAGGTAATCAACGATCACCGTGGGAAAATTGCCATCGCGGAAAGTGGCATCCAAGTCCCCTTTGATATCAAGCGAGTGTACTATCTTTTCGATGTGCCCACGTCGGCGGAGCGAGGTGGGCATGCTCATAGGGCGCTCCAGCAGGTGCTAATCGCTGTTTCTGGAAGTTTCAATGTGCATATTGACGATGGCTATAACAAGAGAACTTTTAATCTTAATCACCCCTCCAAGGGCCTCAGCCTCTGCCCAATGATCTGGAGGGAACTTGACGGTTTTTCTGGGGGTTCTGTTTGCCTGGCGTTGGTTTCCGACCATTACAATGAAAACGATTACTATAGAAATTATGAAGATTTCAAGATGGACATTCGGGCCAGATGAACATACCCATGCCGTGGGCGAGTGGAACATAAAACCTATTGAGGCTATTTAGGAAGGGGCTAGATAAATCATGCTCAAAACATTTCAAAGCACCATCGAAAGGTCTTTGCGACAGATTGCGACAAACTATCTTTCAGGTCGTGGACTGGTTCCTGAAAAAAAAGGATTCAAGAACGCAGCAAATAAGCTGCACAAGTACATGCTGCAGTCCTACTCCTGTAAGAAAGAAAACGACAATATTCTCTCCATCGTGTTCTCGAAAGATCGCGCCATGCAACTGGATGCTTTCTTGGTGTCGTATCTTGAGCAGGTTTCAAACCATGGGCCCATGATCATCTTGTATAAATGCTCGGATGAGAGACATGCCGAAAGCTATAGAAATCTGTTATTACTGTATGAGTCGGAGGATATGACCTTTATCGAGGAAACTGATTTCCGAGAGCAGCTGATTTCTATCATCGCTGAAAGCAACCATGGAAAAGTCATTCTGTATTGTGATGACATGATTTTTACCCACAAGATCGATTATGTCGAACTGCAGAGCATTAACACCAGTGAAGAGACCCTTGCCCTCACTCGAGGAGGGGATTTGGATTTCAGTGTTGTGCTCGATCGGGAGCTTCCGATTCCCCCTCTGACCAGGCACACTGAGAACCTGCGATCCTTCAGATGGGATCACTTCGACTTCTTCAGCGACTGGACCTATCCGCTGGGAACGACGGGATACCTTTACGGCACGGCAGAGTTGCTTTCGCTGATGAACGTGGTTGAATTCACCGCACCCAACTCGTTCGAAACGTCGATGCAAGTATTTCGACCTTACTTCATGACGCGCATCGGGCTTTGCACTAAATTTGCCACGTGTGTGTGCGTGCATGCCAACCTTACTCAAACTGAAGGTGAAAACCGCGTCATCGGAACATTTTCGATCGAAGAGCTCTTGGACTATTGGGAAGAAAAAAAGCGGATAAAAGTGCGTGAGTTCTATAACTTACCATCTAGGACAACTCAGTTTCAGGCGTATACGTTCATTTAATTGCCCGTTTATTGGGCTCGTTTGCAGAGGATTGATACCAAATGACTGCCACTCAACTCCGTGTTCCCTTTTTAGATGTAAAGGGCGCATATCTAGAACTTAAAAAGGAGATTGACGAAGCAGTGGCCCGAGTTCTGAACTCGGGCTGTTATATCTTGGGTCCAGAAGTTGAGGCCTTTGAATCGTGCTACGCGAACTACTGTCAAGCCAAGCATTGCTTTGGTGTTGCAAGCGGCCTTGATGCTCTGTCATTATCCTTGAGAGCGCTGGGGGTTGGTCCTGGCGATGAAGTGCTCGTTCCTTCGATGACGTTTGTTGCGACGTGGATGGCTGTCAGCAATATTGGTGCCGTCCCTGTGGCTGTTGAACCCCAGATTGACACGGGTAATATGGACCCTAAGCTCATTGAGGAAAGAATTACTGCGAAAACAAAGGCAGTTATCGCTGTCCATTTATTTGGAAACCCTGCGGACATGCCAGCAATTTGCGATGTTGCGCGACGGAGAAATCTCTATGTTATCGAAGATGCGGCGCAAGCCCACGGGGCAGCGATCAATGGAGTTCCGGTCGGCAAGACTGCGGACGCCGCAGCCTGGAGTTTTTACCCGGGCAAGAATCTCGGTGCACTGGGAGATGGCGGTGCAATTACCGTACATGACGACGCTATCGCCGACAGGATTAGATTGCTGAGAAACTATGGATCGGTCCACAAGTATTGTCACGAAACCTTGGGGTTCAATAGTCGGCTCGACCCTGTACAGGCGGCTGTTCTGAACGTTAAGCTGAAATATCTCGATAATTGGAATGCGCGGCGAGCGAAGATCGCGGAGACGTATTCGAAAAGACTTTCGGGAGCCAGCGTCAAACTCCCGCATATTCAAGCGGGGAACGTTTCGAGTTGGCACCTGTATGCGATCCGGGTTGCGGATCGTAACTCAGTCATGGAAAAAATGCGTTCTCTTGGAGTCGATACTCAGATCCATTATCCCAATCCGCCAAGCCGAGACATACCCTATCAACCGTTAAACTATGTCACCCCGATCGCCGATGAGATGGCGAATACTCTGTTGAGCTTGCCGATTGGCCCAACTCAAGACGAGTCGGCGACAGGTGCGGTGGTCGACTCGCTAACTCAGATTCTATACTAGTTCGTTTTGGGACTAATAGATTCAGTCATTAGGCACGCGCCCGACAATGCAGTCAGCAACAAAATGGTATCCGATCTCATGGCGCTATGGTTTTCGGTGTATGAGAAGACCTATCTGCGCATTAAGCGGCACCGTATTGATGAGAGTCAATATCAGTCGGGCGATCCCCTCATAAGTATTTATATTCCTACCTTTAATCGAAAGAAGTTACTGGTTGAACGGTCGATTCAATCGGTTTTAGACCAAACGTACAAAAATTTTGAGTTGATCGTATCTAACGATGGTTCGACGGATGGCACGTCTGAGGCCGTAAAGAGGATTAAGGATCCAAGGTTGATTCTGGTAGAAGGTGACCGTTCCAAATACCGGTACCCCAACAAGGCGATTTATCATTGGTTTGGTGGATCAGTTACTGCTAGCAATCTCGCACTCGAGCATGTCCGTGGAAAGTGGATCGCGATGAACGGCGACGATGATTATTGGACTGAAGACCATTTGGAGAGCCTCTTGCGCTACGCGCAAGAGAGCAGGAAAGAGTTCGTGTCTAGCAGCATTTTGGTTCGACAAGATGGCAAAGAAGAAGTTTGGGGAAATGACACCGACCCCGAAGACAAAACCGGAATTGGCTCGCAGCAGACCTGGCTTTACCGCGACTATTTGAACTTCTTCAAATATAATATTCACTGCTGGCGAAAATCGTATTTTCGGCCCAACGACTCAGATTTTACGTACCGCATTTGGAAGGCAGGAGTGGATATCGGCTTTCTGGACAAGGTGACTGTTCTGTATGAGCCACGCCCTGGAGAGACTGATATTGGCTCGCGTGCCTATCTTGCGAAGGCTGATGAAATAGTTAAGCAAATGAGCAAGTTCTAGATCCAACGGAGTCGGCTCTCGCCTAAGGGAGCCCTGGATGCGAATTACCGCTTGCCTACTTCCGACGCTCTTCTTTCGTGGAATGCAAAGAACAGTTTACAAGTCTCCAAGAGTTCTCACCAAGTCTGAAAGATGAGGGTCCAGCAAGGCGTTAACAGGGGTGTGGCCGTTCGCTAGGAACACTAGCTTGAGTTCTCTTGGCTAAACCACTCTTGACAGTTAAAGCCGAATGAGTTGGCGACAACGACTGTGGACTCCGCTTAAAACCCCCTATAAGAGGCCAGCAAGATGATAAACAACCTGAATTCGGTGGGCACAGTACTTGGCTATATCGTTCTTATTTGAAGTATTTTAAATACAATATAAACAGCTGGCGTAAATCGTATAATTGCCCGCAAGATATTGACATGCAACTTAGAATGGAGAAAGTTGGGGTTCGAATGAAATGTTTAAATAAAGTGGTATCTTATATTCGTCCTCGACCAGGACTAAATACAATTTGCCTGGCAGCTCGTTTAGTGAGTGAAGAAAAATAATAATGATTAAACCTAATTTTATCGTCTCTGTTTATCCAAAAACATGGATTAAAGGAGCAAAAAAACTTTTCATTGCAGAACCCTACGTCCATCATGTACTTGAAAAAAATGATGAACTTAAAAATTATGAGTCAGTTGAAGTGGCGCCCTTTATAAGATCTACAAGGGAAGAGTTGATTGAAGACAATAACTTTATCGATCAAAAATATCATAAATACATTCCAATATTAGCTGAGCGCTTAAATAAAATCCACAATACAAACTATGATGAATTCTTTTGGAAAAAATGCCTAGCGCTTGGTTTAATAAGATACATCACTTTATTTTATGATGTATTCAAAGTCTGCGAGAAGAATTTTTTAGTAGAAAAATATGACTGTATGACCCTTTCAAAAAAATCATATTTTATCCCGAAAGATTTTAATGAGCAAAGAGATTTTTTTCAGTCTACGGCTTACGGGCAGGAGCAAGTTTTTAGTATTTATATTAGTCTGTTTTATCCAGAAAAGTTTAAATCAGTTGCTGATAAATTTTTCTGGCCCACATTACCTAGTGACTCAGCAAAAGGAAGGTTTTCCCGTGTATTAGATAAGTTTTCTCGAGTGACGCGCGCGAAGATTTTAGGTGTCTTTATTGACAAAGCATATCGCTTTAAGAAGACAAATGTAGCCGTTATAGAGTCATTTTTTCACAGAGCTCAACTTAATGAACTGGTTGTTAAAAGTCATGGAGCTATTAAATCAGTACGAATTAAATCTGACTTTATATTCAGTAAGAATATTAAATGGAGTAAGAGAAGTAAAATTGCTGAAATAAATGATGACTTTGATAGGTTTGATCGTTTTTTCTTTAAATCAATAGAGTATTGTTTCCCCAAAGCTTTTATTGAAGATTTTAATCTGGTTTACTCTAGCTATATTAAATATTTTAAATCATTCGATAAGTTAAAATACGTTGTTAATGAATCATGGATTGGGAATAATCATTCTTCAATTGCAATGGCTATTCTTCAGCAAAAGGGTATCAAACACATTTACAACGAGCATAATTTTTTGTCTCATCATTTTTTACGGAATAATCATAAATATTTATTTCCGCTGGTTGATGAGTTTGTAACGCTAGGTTGGTATAAGAAAGATGTTCCTAAGTTGATAAAAGGCGCTTCACTTTTTGAGTGGGATAATAAAGAAAAGTACAAAATTGAACATAATATAGCTTTCATTACTGGTAACCCTCCGATAAAGGCACCGGAAATTAGTTCGTCATGTGGGAACTTTGGAGCATTCAATGCGAAGAGTCATTTAGATTTTAATAAAAAGTTTTTCGGGAATGTATCAGAGTCAACGTTAGGTGAGATGCTATACAGAGGTTATCCGATTGATAGATTTCCTATTTCGCACTTGAAGCCCACTATGGTTGCGTATGATCAAGATTATGTTCTAAAGAAATATTTAGATAAAGTTAAATTTATAGATTATACATCTCAAACTGGTAAAATTTTGATGCAAAAGTCAAGGTTAATTATTGTAGATTATTTGAGTACAGCATACGTTGAATCAATTTTGGCAAATAAGCCTACAGTTTTCTTTTGGAATAAAGATATTTATTACTTGGAAGATGAATATAAGGACATTTACTCTCAATTGATTTCTGCTGGAATTTGTCAAACAGACCCAATTAATGCAGCAAAATTAATAGAGTCGATAAAGGCTGATCCGGAAGTATGGTGGAATAGTCCTGTTGTACAAAATGCAAGAAAAAATTTTATATCAGAAAATTTTGGCGATCCGAGCATTATTAAAAATATCTTACTTGATTTAACTTAGAATCAACTCGGCCAAGTATTTTTTTGTTTTATTAAAGGAAACACTATGAATTTCTTAAGTATATTATGATGGTTTTTGTATCTGAAAAATTTAAGGTGTAATAAAAAATTGTCTTTGCTCTTTTCAGAATATGGGCGTAGATTTCCTTCAGACGTTGTGAAGTTTAAAGAACATGCAGATGGGTTGAAACTAGAATTTAATTTTGATTAGTTCCTGCCTTGTTTTAGTGGTTATTCTTCCCAGAGGGCGCACCTACCTTAACGTTATTTTTTTAAAGTCTTTTAGTCGCAAATAAAGTATATAAGAATAATCCAGAAAAACACGTTGATATAGGATCAAGAATAGATGGTTTTGTCGGTCATGTTGCGTCCTATCGAAAAATAGAAGTTCTTGATATTGGTCTATTAAATATTGAATTTGAAAATTTTGTGTTTAAGCGAGGGGATTCGATGGGAGAAATGCAGTTAGACAACTATTGTGATTCAATATCATCATTGCATGCCATAGAATATTTGGGGTTAGGTCAATACAATGATCCTATTGGCTATAAAGGATACTTAAAAGAGCTTGAAAATTTACGTAAAATGTTAAAAGCTGGCGGGAAATTTTAGGCTTTCAGTACCTGTCGGAAGAGAACAAGTAATGTTTAATGCACCCAGAACATTTTCAGTTAAATATCTCGTTAAATTGTTCGAACAGAACTACCAAATTGATTATTTTGCTAATTTGATGATGTTGAAAATATGGTTGTTATTTCATCTATTGAATCAGAATATTTAGACAGCTATTTATTTTGTTATGGCTGGTGAATTTTTAAACTTACTAAATTAACTTAAGTATGTTGTTGAGTTATTATTGGATGGTATGAATGAATATAAATAAAAAATATTTTATCGCAGGTCATAACGGCATGGTTGGTTCGGCCGTTGTAAGGTTGTTAAGAAAAAATGGTTGTGAAAATTTACTTTTAAGGTCTAAAGCTGAATTGAATCTCCTCGACACCATAGCAGTTAAAGAGTTTTTTAACGTAGAAAAACCCGACGTAGTTATTTTGGCTGCTGCGCGAGTAGGAGGAATTCAAGCAAACATTGATCACCCAGCTGAATTTTTATATGAAAATCTCGTAATTCAAAGCAATATTATTCATCAATCATATTTAAATGGTGTTGAAAAATTTTGCTTCTTAGGAAGCTCATGTATCTATCCCCGTGAGTGTGTTCAACCTATGAAAGAAGAATATTTACTTAATGGACCACTAGAACCTACAAATGAAGGTTATGCGATAGCTAAAATCGCGGGGTTAAAAATGATTGAATTCTATAAAAACCAATATGGATTTAATGGCATCAGTCTAATGCCATGTAATATATACGGTACGAATGATAGTTTTGACCCTAAACACTCACATGTGCTATCTGCTTTAGTTAAAAAGATGGTGGATGCTGAAGCCGTTGGAGCATCAAATGTAACAATATGGGGAACAGGTGAAGCAAAACGCGAGTTCATGCACGTAGATGATGCCGCTGAAGCCATACTATTTTATCTGGAAAATAAAATTGACTCGTCATTCATAAATGTTGGATTGGGAATAGATATACCGATTAAAGAATTGGCTGAAAAAATTGTTGTATTTGCTGGATATCAAGGTAAGTTACTCTGGGATAAATCAAAACCAAATGGAATGATGCGTAAATGTATGGATGTTTCTCGAATGAAGGATTCTGGATTTACTCCTAAAATAATGTTAGAGGATGGCATAAAAATGTTAATCGAAGAATATAAACAAAAAGTACAGCAGCAAGCTGGAGAAAGTAAATGATTCCCCTGATCAAAAATGCTTTTCCAAATGAGTTTGAAACTCGTCAAAAACTTGCTGAGTTTATTACACGAAACGGTCAATTAAGTATGGGGGAGCAGTGTTACTACTTCGAGAAAGAGTTTGCAGACGTGCAGGGATGTAAAGAGGCTGTATTAGTTAATAGTGGAGGGAGTGCAAACCTGGCTATATTTCAAACGTTGAAAAATCTAGGTAAACTTAAAGAGGGTGACCAGGTTGGATTTTCAGCACTTACCTGGTCAACTAATGTTATGCCAATTATACAGCTTGGCCTTGTTCCCGTTGCTATTGATTGTGATCCATCTACCTTGAATGTTATGTCTACTCAATTCGAAGAACGATTGGAGACCGCGGATATAAAAGCTCTTTTTATTACAAATGTTTTAGGTTTATCTGGTGACCTTAATGTTATTCGAGAAATCTGTGACAAAAAAAATATCATCTTACTTGAAGACAACTGCGAAGCATTAGGCAGCGAGCTTGCTGAAGGTAAATGTGGTAATTTTGGTGAAATGGCGAGTTTCTCATTTTTTATCGCTCACCATATGTCGACAATAGAAGGTGGAATGGTATGTACTGATAATCAAGAGTATGCCGAAATGCTTCGAATAGTTCGTGCTAACGGGTGGGATAGAAACCTTAATGCTGGACAACAACAGAAATGGCGTAAAAAATATAATATTAGTTCAGAGTTTAATGCAAAATATACCTTTTATGATCTAGGTTATAATATACGTCCTACAGAAATCACCGGTTTTATTGGCCGATATCAATTACCTTTTCTAAAAAATACTATTGAGACAAGAGAAAAAAATTATAATATTCTTGAATCAGTTGTAATAGAGAATCCTGATTTAATAACCATAAATCATTCAAATCTAACAGTACATTCCAGCTTCGCTTTTCCAGTAATGTGTAAAGACCTTGAAACAAAAGAGCACTATGCTTCACAATTTTCAGGAGCCGGTATTGAGATCAGGCCAATGATATCTGGCAATATTCAGAAGCAACCATTTTATAATAAATATGTTGAAACATTATACGAGTTGCCTGGCACAGACAAAGTACATGATTGTGGCTTTTACTGTGGTAATTATCCAGAGTTGACAGAAGTAGACATCCAGACACTGAGTAGTTGTCTGCAACATAAATAATAATATTATAAACGTCATCCACTAACTTATTATTTTAATAATTTATGCATCTTCAATTTAATTTACATTATTATAATAACTTTCAAATAAGGAAGTTTAAGACGTGATAATTGCAAAATTAATCGGTGGTCTTGGTAATCAGTTATTTCAATACGCTGTTGCTCGCCATCTGGCAGAGATTCACAATACAACACTGAAAATTGATTTAACTGAATTTGAATTATATAAACTACATAAATATTCATTACAGCATTTTAATATCATTGAAGAATTTGCAACTAGCGATGATTTAAATTAATTTAATTTTAATGATAAAAAGAATATTAAATCATTATGACGAATCAAACAAGCTGCACAAATTGAATACTTAAGTAGGTGCGAAGTTGTTCTTTTTTATGATTACGTTATTGATTATAAAAATAAAAAAACCAAAAGAAATAGGTTGATGTTAGTGGATATTGTAAACGGATTAACGGCATTGTTTCTATCACGTATGAAATAAAAGGTGCTGAAATTATTCAGAATATTAACATCATACAAATGAGTATCGTAAGAAATATATACCTGAATGTGAATAAGTAATTATATTAATAAAGATAAGTTTATAAACTATAAAATAGGATTTAGTGGTGAAAAAACTGATTAATAATGAAGCTGGTGTTATTTGGATATCTGGATATTCAGCAGCTGGTAAAACTACCGTAGGTAGACATGTTGAACATTTGTTGCGTTCGGATGGTCACGCAACATTATTTCTTGATGGCGATCAATTAAGATCAATATTTGGAAACAAATGGGAATATACACCTGAAGCAAGACTTGAATTAGCATTAATTTATTTTCGTTTGTGTAGTCATTTATCAAAGCAAGGGTTGATCGTGATTATCTCAGCAGTAGCAATGCTTGATGAGGTGAGGGAGTGGTTTAAAGAAAATGTAGAAAATGGCTTAGAAGTATATTTGAATGTTCCATTGGAAGAGAGAATTAAACGAGATTCAAATACAAAAAATATTTACAATAAATCAACATTTGATAACGAAAACTATACCGAATCTAAAAACCCAGATCTTATTGTAAATAATTATGATGACATTGATTACGAAGAAGCTAGTCGTATAGTCATTAAAACCTTTTTGGAAAGGATGGATGAAAAACATGTTGATTATGGAAGAACTCAATATTGGGCGGAATATTATAAGAAAAAAATTACGGTAAATACACCGTCACCATTTGCTGAATTTTGTTTATCAAAATTTTCACCTGGTAATAGATTATTAGAGATAGGGTGCGGTAATGGACGAGATTCGAGATATTTTTCTGAAAATAATGTAAATGTTGTCGCACTTGATAAATCAAGTGCTGCTATTGAACAATGTAAAAATTATCATAAAATTGATAATCTGAAGTTCTTATGTTGTGAAACATCTGAAGTTCAAAACCATCATAATGATAAATATAACGATATTTACAGTCGATTTTCATTGCATGCTATGACTGAAGCAGAAGAAATTGCAGCCTTAGAAGCCGCCTATAATTTGTTAGAAGATGATGGTAGATTATATATTGAGTGTAGATCAATTAATGATCCACTAGCACGAAAAGGTGAAGTCATAAGTACTACAGAAAGGATTGATGGACATTATCGTCGTTTTGTTGATTTAGTTATTCTTGAGAAAAGATTAAAAAGTATTGGATTTTCGATTTTAGAAACAATTGAGTCTCGTGGTTTAGCTGTTTTCAATGATGAAGATCCTGTTGTTATTAGAGTGATAGCCAAAAGAATTTAAATGTATTGGGGTGATCTTTGAATATGATGTCTAATTATTTTTCAGGCGAATATATAAATAAAAGGGCTGCTAAAAATAATATAATAATATATTTACTTGGACGGTTCTCATATCCCTTTGCAGCTTTACTCGTAAAGATTGGTTTTTCACCAAACCAAATAACAACGTTATCAATTATTTTTGCTGTCTTAGCCTCTATATCTCTAATATTTGATAGTGGTTGGACATGGTTTTTACTATGTTGGACGATTAGTTTTCTATTAGATTTTTGTGATGGTACAGCAGCTAGAATGACTGGGCGAGTTAGAAGTTCAGCTTTTCGATATGATCACACTAGTGATCTGTTTAAAATATTCATTGTTATTCTTGGTGTTGCAACAAGGTTTGATGACGTGTGGGTATGGATTATAGCGCTGAGTGCGGTCTTCTTTTTTATGTATTATATGGTGTTGAATCATGACTCAGGATGGGCAAGTCAGGTTGTTTTCTTGTCAAAAACTAAAAGTTGTGGAAATCAAGATGAAACTTTTTCTAATAAAAATGGAAAATTAACATTAAAAGAAAAGATAAAAACTTATATGCAGGATGGTATTCTTAAAGATATTTTTCATAATTTATATACCATAGTTTTTTCTATAAATGGTCATACACTGCTGGTTTTTTTACTTTTCCCATTAGGTAAATATATGGTCATATCAGTATTGTCGTATTTAGCTATAGTTTCTGTTATAGGTTTATGGAAAAATATAAATAAATTAAGAACTCTTAAAAAAATTTAAGAAATCAAATAGTAGTGGATGAGAACTGATGGTAGAAAAAATAATAGTTACAAGTGGTGCGGTTAATTTGGAACACTCCTGTGTAAACAATTGTTAGATGACGACTATGAGTTGATATATCTTGATGATTTTTCACAGCGCTGAAGTCTAAAATTGTATACAAGCCTTTAACTATTAATTTTACAATACGCAGCCTCTATATATTACATTAGCAAAAAAAGGACTTTGGTTGGAGATCAATAATAAAATTAGATGAAGACTTATTAAAATCATTCCGTATTTTCAAAAAACATTGGGCGAACTAATTAATTTATGAGTATGAAACCTTTAGTATCAATATGCATTCCTACATATAATGGCGCAGGAACTCTAAGTAGAACACTAGATGCAATGGTCCCGCAACTATCAGAAAATATTGAAATAATTATAAATGATGACTGTTCTAATGATAATACATTGAATATAGCCAGGGAGTATCAAGCTGGTTTCAATACTATAAAAGTCTTTAAGAATAATAAGAATTTAGGTATGGATAAAAATTTCCATAAAATTACTCAATTAGCATCTGGAAAATTCATCTGGTTTTGCGGTCAGGACGATTTGCTAGGTAGTGGTGTGATAAAGCAAGCCCTAAAAATGGTCAGTAATAATAATATTGGCATCTTGAACCTGAATTTTTCACAATACGACCACTATATGAAAACATGTTTGACCGAATCTTTTTTTGAAGAAAGTACTTTTGATAAGAAATTAGTTCAGACTTCTGATGAATTATATTTTGATACTCCAGATGAATATTATTCGGTGTATACGCAACCACCATCGTTTTTACCGTCAGTAGTGATGTTACGGGAATATTGGTTGACCACTGATGTTAAGCAGTTTTATGGGTCTTACTTTGTGCAGGTTGGTGTGTTGCTCATGAATATGCATAAGCATCGCATTGGCGTTTTCAATATCCCATTGATAAAAGGACGCATTCCCAATGACCAATGGCAACATGATGGCAGTAAGCTGTTTGCCATTATGACGGGAGATTTAGTAGCCAAGAATATTTCCTTTAAACTAAATAAGAAATTACCATACCATATCTTTCAGAGAGATAAACTACGCTATTCCCTGAATTTTCTTTTCTTGCTGCAAAAATCTAGAGCTACTGGTATAGTTTCAAGGAACCACAATTCAATTCAACTCAAATCAGTTTTTGGTAATAGTCTGGTTTACTACTTTTATATCCTTCCTTTGCTAAATTTGAATGTGAAAGTTTTAAATTTACTGAGTATCCCTTTATCGTTTGTTAAAAAAATATTGTTAAAGATTACTATAATAAAAAATTTAAGGCAGTAATTTAAAGTGTACAAAAAATTGATGATCAAAGGCCAAAATATGCTTATTAAGTCCCAGTGGCGTAAAAAGCTGGCAGGTTACTAGTTACATGTTTAAAGTAAACACTAAAGAGTTCCTAGTATTGTGGATTATGTCCTCGATAATACTTACAACCATCTTTATGCCTTTTGGACTTCCATCAATTTCAGGTTTATTTATTATGGGTATCTTCTGGTTAATTTTCTGTGCAGTCTATTTTTATCGAGTGCCTTTTGGGCCAATGGTTTTGGGTTATAAATTTCTCTTATTTATCATTTTAGCGTCAGTAATGCTTGGAATAGTGCAGGCTTTTTTTATCGATACTGTCTATTTAAACCTTTTTCTTTTTAATTTGGTATTAAGAGATCTCCCGAAAATAATTTTTTCGGTATTAATTTATTTTGTGGTGTCGAACTTAGATTATAATTCAGTCGGTAGAGTATCTTATAGATATTCGCTTATGTAGATATTCGCTTATGTTTATTTAGAATTGGATTATCCTTAATTCTTTATGATATCTTTCCTATGCCTAGATTTGTTTGGTACGCCAACAGGTTTGCAGGCTTACATTTTGAGTTAGTAAACTTTTCTTTTACTGCCTTTACTGCTGGGGTAAATTTTTTTTCACATGTTAAAAATAGGTTGATCTTCTATTTTGGGATCGCTGCTTTATCGACCATGATTTATATTGTTTCAAAATCTAACTACACTCCAATTTTTATAGCTACTTTAATATTTTCATTAATGTTGTTAAAAAGTCCACTCCGACTAAGAAAGTTAATTTACCTATCTTACTTTTCCATTTTGATTTGTGTTTTACTTACACTGTCTAGATCTTACCTGGTATCTCGAAGAAATTCTATTTTTGTTTCCAAGAAGCTCTGTGACTTTGGACGAAAGAAATGCTATCTTTATTCGGCTTTATCGGCATATTTTTGTAATTCAATACTTTTATGATAATGTTCTTTCTTTGCCAGATGGTTTTTTTAATGGTGGGTTTAAGGCAGATCTTAGCACCTTGGGTGGATCTTGGTATACTCGTGATTCCGTTTCTTATTTTATTAGTGAAAACATTCTTGAAGATTCTTAAAACTGTGGATGCTAACAATCAGAAAGACCAAATGTATTTTATATTAGTAAATTTGTGTTTTTCTTATGGTTACTTGCAAGCTGGTTTTTTTAATTTTACATCGGTGTTCTTATTTTTGTTATCGCTCAGATATTGGAAGATTATTTAGTATGAAAATTTTATGGATGCACAGTCATTTTTTTCATTGGATGGGCGGCACAGTTTTTATCTTTGAATTATTGAAAAAACTACGCAAGCGTTGCTGCGTCGAAATAGTAGTGCAAAATGGAAATCATGATGTTCTAAAAAAATTTTCTAATGCAGGTTTCATCGTACATAACTTGAAGTCACCATCCACTGACATGGCATCTTTTTGGTTTAGGTTTTTTAGAAACTGTAACAGTGATGCTGCCCAAATCCAGAAAATAATTGATATAAATGGCTTTAATGTTGTGATCTCAAGTATGTTTCCGACTAATTTTATTGCAAGTAAATTGAAAAATGTTGATATTTATCAATATTGCTATGAGCCTTATGCAACTTTCTGGGACCCTGTGCATATTAATAACTTCACCTTGATAAAGCGGTATGGTGCCTTAATCCTAAAACATCTGTTTGCGCGATATGATGTGGACGCAGTAAGAAAAGCTTTAAAGGTTTTCACACTATCAATGGAAACAAAGCAGTCAATAGCTTCTATTTATAAGGTAGAGGCGTGTGTAACCTATTTAGGTGTAGATCTGGAGTTTTACAGGTACGTAGAAGACGAATCTATTTTCAAAAAATATAAAAGTAACCATATACTTTTGCATAATACTGATTTTTCGCCGCCTAAAGGGACAGAGTTTTTGCTTGATTGCATGCCTGCCATAATTAGTAAAATACCAAGTACTAAACTTTTAATAACATGTTCGCACAATAATTCTAAAAAAATTGAAAGATTGGTGCGTAATATCGAGCGTAGGGGAATTGCGTCGCATGTTAATGTTTTAGGCTGGGTTGAATACGAGCTTTTACCCATTTACTATTCATTAGCTGATTTAGTTGTATATTCTGGAACTAGCGATGGTGGTGGAGCTAGTGCAGTTAGCTTATTTGTTCTTGAGGCTATGGCTTGTGGGACTCCATGTTTACGCTCCAACGATAGTAAAACCGAAGTGTTGGACGGTGTAAATGGTGAGTTGTTCAATCCATTGAATCAGAACGAATTTATTGAAAAATGCACATCATTATTAACTAATCAAGATTTGCTTACTTCGTATTCATCTAGATGCAGGTCACATGTTGAACATACGTATTCTTGGGATAATGCGGCTGGATTAGTTTTTGATAATATTGAAAATATTAAAACCTAAGAGTATTGAAATAAAAAAAAGAGTAAAGTAAAGCAATCTAGGTATTTTCATGAATCATCAAAAGTGGTTTACTGCCTTGCCTTTCTTTTTGTAGGGTTAAAAAAATTTGGTATTTCTCAAATTCGAAAGGCCGGCACAAGCATTTTTAAGAAAAAAATTGATTTATGGTAAGTATAAATAAATTCCATTTAGAAACTCACGAAGAGATAACTTTTTTATGAACACAGCTATTTTATTGTTAATTTTTAATCGACCTGATGAGACTAGGGCCGTCTTTAATGCCCTAAGAATTATAAAACCTAAGTTTTTATTTGTAGCTTGTGATGGACCAAGGGGAAAAGTCGCAAGCGATGTAGCCAATGTTGTTAAGACAAAAGAAATTTTACGTGAAATAGACTGGGATTGTGAGCTAAAGACTTTGTATAGAGAAGGTAACCTAGGTTGCAAAAAAGCGGTTAGTGAAGGAATAAATTGGTTCTTTGAAAATGTTGATGAAGGAATAATTTTAGAAGATGATTGTGTCCCAGATGTAACATTTTTTAATTTTTGTACAGAGTTGTTAGATACTTATCGTGATGACAAGAGGGTTATGCATATTTCTGGATTAAATTTTTTATCCGGCCCTAAGGCCTTATCTCAAGATGTAGAAAGTTATCACTTTTCTAAATATCCGGCAGTGTGGGGCTGGGCCACATGGAAAAGGGCTTGGGATTTATATGACGTAGATATTGTTAGCTGGCCAAAAGCGAAGAGGGAGGAGTTACATCTTAATTTTTGCTTTAACAAAAACGAAAGATTGGTAAGGGAAATGCAATTTGACACTGCATACAATAAAAAGATTGATACATGGGATTATCAGTGGGTTTATTGTGTTTCAATGAACAACGGACTGTGTGTTACTCCTAATACGAACTTGATTTCGAATATTGGTTTTAACGATAATGCTACTCATACATTCACCCTGGACAACCGCTCGCATCTAGCCCGAGGTTCTATAGTTTTCCCCCTAACACCCCCATTGCATGTGGTGCCAGATTATAATAGCGACTGGAAAGAGTTTGTTAATCATATACGGATACCGCTATACAGGAGAGTTATCAAATCTCTTGTAGTTTCTTTTGGAATTTATAAAGTGGTTGCATCTCTTTACCATAAAATCTTAAATTATAAGGGATGATAATTTTAAAAATGAGGTAGATTATTATGATCTATGACTCAGTTACTTAACATTTACTTTACTTTGGTTTAACTATGAAAATAAAAATTGAAAATAATGGGGATCTACTTGCCATTATTATAAAAGACTCATATTCCAAACCAGGGATATCATTCTTTACGGCAGAAGATTTGTCACAGCAGCTCGCCTATATGAACCACCCTTCAGGCACCATCATAAAACCGCATGTCCATAATCCAGTCTCGAGGGAAGTTCACTTCACGCAGGAAGTGCTGATTATTAAACGAGGAGTCCTTCGAGTAGATTTTTACGATGATAAGAAAACATATTTTGAAAGTCGTATTTTGGAGAAAGGTGATGTCATACTCCTTATTAAAGGTGGTCATGGATTTGAGGTCATAGAGGAGGTTGAAATGGTGGAAGTAAAGCAAGGTCCCTATGCGGGTGATAGTGATAAGACCCGGTTTGACCCCGTTTCTATAGAAAATGTCTACTTAGGTTGAGGTTATAAAAATGTCTGTTTCTCCAATCCCAGTAAATGAACCATTACTAGACGGTAATGAAAAAAAGTATCTCAACCAGTGTATCGATACTGGATGGATTTCTTCAGAGGGTCCTTTTGTCAAGTTGTTTGAAGGGAAAATGGCTAGTTTAGTTGATAGGAGGCACGCAGTTGCAGTTACTAATGGATCGTGTGCATTGGATGTAGCTATTTCTGCATTAGATATTAGTAAAGGTGACGAGGTCATTATGCCTACCTTCACCATAATATCCTGCGCAGCGGCAATTGTACGGGCAGGTGCGATACCAGTATTAGTTGATTCAGATCCTTTGACCTGGAATATGGATGTCAGCAAGGTAGAAGGAATGATAACGAGTCGGACAAAAGCCATAATGGTGGTGCACATTTATGGGCTGCCGGTTGATATGGATCCCATTCTAGCTTTGGTCAAAAAGTATGATCTTAAATTGATCGAGGATGCTGCGGAGGCTATCGGTCTCACTTATAAAGGTAAGCCCTGTGGTAGTTTCGGTGATATAAGTACTTTCAGCTTTTATCCGAACAAAAATATCACCACTGGTGAGGGTGGGATGGTTCTTATGAATGACCCAGCGATCTATGAGCGCTGTTTGTCATTGCGCAACCTGTGTTTCCAGGTTGGAAAAAGGTTTGTTCATGAAGAATTGGGTTGGAATATGAGAATGACCAACATTCAAGCTGCATTGGGCGTGGCGCAGATTGAAAAGATTGGTACTACCCTTAAGAAGAAAAGGTCTATTGGAGAACATTACCAGAGGTTATTGGGCAGCTTAGACGGTGTAAAGTTACCATTGAGTTTTACCAGTTATGCAAAAAATAATTATTGGGTTTTTGGTATTGTTATCGATGATGATATTCCATGTGATGCAAACTTTGTAATGGGCCTCTTGGAAAAGGAAAGAATTGGAACGCGACCTTTTTTTTGGTCAATGCATGAGCAACCTGTCTTTAAAAGATATGGTTTATTTAAAAATGCATTGAACCCTGTATCCGAACGTATTTCTCGACGGGGCTTTTATATTCCATCTGGTCTTGCAATTTCCAAAAATCAGATTGATAGGGTCTCATCTGTGGTGACGAGCGTTATTAATAGTGTAACTTAACTTTCAGGAATTTTCTTATGTGGTAACTGTGCCATCTATAGATTATCATTTCTCGAAAGTAGTAATCAAACAATGTTAATTTCAGGGTGGTTGGTGCCTCTATTAAGATAATCCATATGCTGTCTTGGTAAAATTCGAATATGTTTGGTGACAGAAAACTATCGTGAAGCCTTATTACAATTGTGAAATGTAAGAAATTTACCAAGTCGGTTGCAAAACTTTTAACGGGCAAGCAAGCTTTTTTTTGTTCTAAAAAAGTTTGGTCAAATTTTTTTATGGCCCTAAGAAAAGAGAAAAAACATCTGTATTTTTGTCAACTTTTAAATAGACTTACCTGTTAAAAATTTGATTATTATGAAATAAAGCACATTGTTTATGATGTTTTATTTTTATTTACAACAATGCTAGGACTAAAGATGTATACGTTAATTAAGTGCAGGTTTTAGTTTCTACATGTAGTCCAGGAATTGTTACTTGCACTTGGAAAAATTTGATGAATAATTTATACTTTATCATAAATTTTAATAAGGGTTAATATGAAAACTGCATTAATTACTGGCATTACAGGTCAAGACGGATCCTATCTTGCTGAGCTTTTACTAGCTAAAGGCTACCAAGTTCATGGCATTAAGCGTCGAGCATCCTCTTTTAACACTGAACGTATTGATCACATTTATGAAGATCCTGCGATTAATAAGAGTCGATTTCATTTGCATTATGGAGATTTGTCTGACTCGTCTAATTTAATCCGGATCATCAAAGAGGTTCAACCAAATGAAATCTACAACTTGGCTGCACAGTCTCACGTAGCAGTTTCGTTTGAGGCACCGGAATATACCGCAGACGTAGATGCTCTAGGGACGCTTCGGATTCTTGAGGCTATTCGGTTTTTAGGGATTGAAAAGAGTACTCGTTTTTATCAAGCGTCGACTTCTGAGTTATTTGGTTTAGTACAAGAAACACCGCAGAGAGAAACAACCCCCTTTTACCCCCGTTCCCCTTACGCTGTGGCAAAAATGTATGCTTACTGGATCACAGTAAATTATCGTGAAGCATATGGTTTGTACGCCTGTAATGGAATTTTATTTAATCATGAATCAATGCGCCGCGGTGAAACTTTTGTTACACGTAAAATTACCCGTGGATTGGCTAATATTTCCCAAGGACTAGACGCGTGTTTATACTTAGGTAACATGGATGCATTGCGTGATTGGGGTCATGCAAAAGATTATGTTCGTATGCAATGGATGATGCTGCAACAAGAGGAACCAGACGATTTTGTTATAGCGACTGGAAAGCAAATTTCTGTAAGGGAATTTTTGCGTATGTCAGCTCTTGAACTAGGCGTGAGTTTGGATTTCAATGGCGCAGGAGTTGATGAAGTTGCAGTAGTGTCATCTGTCAACAGTGATTTGGCACCTGCTCTGTCCGTAGGAGATGTGATAGTTCGTGTTGACCCTCGCTACTTCCGCCCAGCAGAAGTAGAGACATTGTTAGGTGACCCGAGCAAGGCCAAAGAACTGTTGGGATGGGTGCCAGAAATTAGTGTTCAAGAAATGTGTGCAGAAATGGTAGCACATGACTTAGACCAGGCGAGGCAAAAGTCTTTGCTTAAGTCTCATGGTTATCATGTTTCAGTTACTCAGGAAAACTAGTTATGGCAACACGTATTTTAGTGGCAGGATGTAGAGGAATGGTTGGGTCTGCCATAGTACGTCAGCTATTTAAGCAGTCCGACATAGAGTTGTTGTTGCCATCGCGAGTGGAACTCGATTTGTTAGATACAAACGCTGTGCATATTTATATGCTAAACAATAAGCCTGATCAGGTATATTTTGCGGCAGCTAAGGTTGGGGGAATTCATGCAAACAACACTTACCCAGCGGAGTTTATTACGGATAATTTAGTTATACAGTCTAACGTAATTCAAGCATGTTATAAAGTAGGGGTTCGTAAGTTATTATTTTTGGGTAGTTCTTGTATTTATCCTCAGTTGGCAACACAACCCATGAGAGAAGATAGTTTGCTCACTGGAAAGCTTGAGCCTACTAATGAACCCTATGCAATTGCTAAAATCGCTGGTATCAAAATGTGTGAATCTTATAACCGACAGTATAATATGGATTATCGGTGTGTAATGCCTACTAACTTGTATGGTCAGAATGATAATTTTCATTCTCAGAACTCCCACGTTATTCCAGCTATGATGCGGCGGTTTCATGATGCAAAGCTTGCTGATATAGCAAAAGTGGTAGTGTGGGGTTCCGGTAAACCTATGCGGGAGTTTCTGCATGTTGATGATCTGGCTGTGGCTTGTCTGCATGTGATGAACTTGCCACGTGCTAAGTTTTTAGCTGAAGCGTCAGAGCCAAAGTGTTCCCATATTAATGTGGGGACAGGTCGTGATGTAACGATTTCAGAATTGGCAAATATTATGGCAAGGGTAGTTGGTTTTGATGGTGAAATAGAGTTTGATATGTCTAAGCCGGATGGTCCTCCGCGGAAGTTATTAGATGTGAGTTTGGTTCGTTCCTTGGGGTGGGAGTCATCTGTTGCATTGGAACATGGTCTTGAGCTGACTTATCAGTGGTTTTTGGATAACTTGGATCACCTTCGTTGTTGATTGCTTGCGTGACTGATCGAACTAGCAATAATAGATTAAGGAGTAATTATGGAAATGTCCTTTAACCCTGTGGTAATGGCGGGTGGCGTTGGCAGCCGCTTGTGGCCCATATCTCGGGCTTGGTTTCCAAAACAGTATCAGCAGCTTGTTCACAATGAACTCGGTCATACCATGGTGCAACAAACCTTTTCGAGACTATCTGGATTGCAACTAGGCTTAAGTCAGTTGATTTGCAATCAAGACCACCGGTTTTTTGCTGCCGAACAATGCCGCGCAGTTAATATTGATGCTGAAATTGTGTTAGAGCCTCTGGGTCGAAATACAGCTCCTGCAGTTATTTTAGCCGCTCTACGACTGGTCGAATGTGGCAAAGATAACCCTATGTTAGTGCTTTCTGCCGATCATGACATTGTTAATGAAGTAAGTTTTCGAAGTGCATTGGTTAACTGTCACAAATTAGCGAGTTTGGGTAACTTGGTCACATTAGGAATTAAGCCAAGCTTTGCTTGCTCGGGTTATGGATATATTGGCTATGGGCGTCCGGTTGGAGATGGTTTTGTTGTAAATGAATTTGTAGAAAAGCCAGACGAACCTACTGCTCTACAATATATAACTCGGGGCAATTATTTGTGGAATAGTGGCATGTTCATTGTCCGACCGTCGGTATTGATTGAGGAGGCAGCATTGTATTGTGCTGATTTATTAGAGCACTGTAGGGCAACAGTTAAAACTTTGACCAAAGACTTAGACTTTATTCGGTTATCTGAGCGAGAGTTTTCCCAATGTGAAAATATTTCTTTAGACTACGCTATTATGGAACATACAAAGAAGGCCTTAGTAGTCCCAGTAGAGTGTGGCTGGAGTGATGTAGGCGACTTGCAAGCGCTTTGGAGAACTAATAAGCAAGACAGCGATGGGAACGTACTGCAAGGAGATACAGTAGCTTTAAATAGCCATAACTGCCTTGTTAAAGCTGAGAGCAGGTTGGTTGCTGTAGTAGGTGTTGATGAACTTGCGGTGATTGAATCGAAGGATGCTATTTTAGTGGTTCCTCTTGATCAAGTCCAACAGGTTAAAGAATTAGTTGGCAAGCTAGAGGGTCGTAAAGAACTAACACATCAAAGAGAAGTCTATCGTCCGTGGGGTAGCTACGATATTGTAGAGAGCGGCCATAACTATCAAGTAAAACGTATAAGTGTGAGTCCAGGAGCAAAATTAAGTCTGCAGCGGCATAAATATCGAGCTGAACATTGGGTAGTGGTAAGTGGCTTAGCGACCGTTCATTTAGATGGAAGTGAGCATAGTCTAAAGACTAATGAATCTATTTATATTGGGGTGGGTGCTATTCATTCTTTAGCGAACAACACCAATGATCCATTGCAAATGATAGAAGTGCAGTCTGGAAGTTATTTAGGCGAAGACGATATTGAAC